>ERZ791881.218-NODE-218-length-62247-cov-7.356750_pt1 | contig 62247 bp, 64 predicted proteins | sample MGYA00510161_ERZ791881 | MGnify/ENA primary metagenome ERZ791881 (study PRJEB30046, sample SAMN00792073) | human gut metagenome | study: EMG produced TPA metagenomics assembly of the A metagenome-wide association study of gut microbiota in type 2...
TGATTCATATGGCTGTAGCTCTCCCGGTATTTCAGAATTTTCCAGACCAGCCCAGAAGAAGCGATCTGCAATGGACTGGCGGAACTGGATATTCAGCGTGTTTTTCAGCTTCTTGACCTAGGTGGCCTCTTTGTAGACGCTGGCCTTGCTTCACCATACTTTCCATGCAGATCAGCAGGCTATCGGCCATCTCCGGAAGGAGGCATCCATCGAGGGCGCCAGTATGGCTCTTTCTCATAGGTTTGAAGTTCCCCGAGGAAAGGGCTTTCCATTGTTTTATGCGCCTTGGTTTTTGAGGGGCGGCTTTTTCCATGTCTGTGCGCTACGGTCATCCTTGGCGCTGGAAATTTCAGAGATTTGGTCTGGTTAGTGCAAAATTTTTGTTGGCAAAAGAAAAAGGGAAACGGCGAAAACACAGTTTCCCTTGGGACTCCAAAATCAGTAGAATTGTGAAGCGACAAAACACACCTGCTGCAAAGGTGCCTCAAGGCAGCTGTCTGTCTGCTGGATAATGGAGACATTAAAAAAATGTCTCAAAAATTAAAAAAAGGATTGACAAAAGCTGCGGCGTAAAGTATAATCCTTATTGTTCTGTGCGGCGGATGCGTTGTCCCAAAGGATGACAGCATCAAGAAAACGTCAGAATTGTGAAGAGCGAACTGCTATGGATTGGTAAGTGTTTGGGGCAGTAGAGGAACGTTGCTCTTTGTAGCCATCCCAAAACCGCATGCCGAGGGTTCGAATTCTTCTGTTCCTGCCATTGGAATCTTTAGAAGGCAGGATGTATTTGCTTATAATAGGACGAGCCTACAAAATGGCCCGGTAGTTCAGTTGGTTAGAACGCTAGCCTGTCACGCTAGAGGTCGACGGTTCGAGCCCGTTCCGGGTCGCCATTTTATGCTGCTGTAGCTCAGTAGGTAGAGCGCATCCTTGGTAAGGATGAGGTCGGCGGTTCGAATCCGCCCAGCAGCTCCACGAAACACCTGAAATCTTCGGATTTCAGGTGTTTTTTTGTTGCGGATTTGCATTTTTTGCGTGAGGAAAAATGTGGGTCAACCGTCTGCCCCGCATGCGGAAATGTCCGAAAAGGTTTGAAGCGCACCGGACAGGAAGTTTTGCTTCCTACCCGGTGCGCTTTCTCTTTTCCTTGCCGTTTCTTTTTACATGACTTGCTCCATAAAGGCGCCCATGGTTTGAGCAGCCTCGTCCTGCTTCTGCTTCGCAGTGTGGGGATAGGTGCGGAGGGTGAAGCCTGTGTCGTAGTGGCCCGGCATGCTGGACACGGTCCTCACATGCACGCCGTTCTGCAGGGCTGTAGTGGCGAAGGTATGACGCAGACCGTAGTGCAGCCGGTTGTACTCCGCCCACTCCAGCACCGTCTGGAGCCGCTTCCGGACGGCGGCTGGGTCCAGCGGAGAGTCCTCCTTGACGGGGAGGGGAACATCCACCGGGGATGGTTGGCCTTCTTGCAGGCCTTGAGCACACGCAGCACCAGGGCAGGAAGGAGCACTGTCCGGTTACCTGCCTTGGGCGGGGACGCCACCAGTTCTCCTTTGACCCGGTGAATTTGACACACCACCCGCAGGGTGCCGGTGCGGAAATTCAGGTCATCCCATTGGAGTGCCAGGCTCTCCCCTGGCGCAGACCAGTGGCAAGTTCCAGCAGCAGAAGCTCGTAGCAGCCGTCTTCCCCGGCCTGAATCAGCAGGTGCTGGCTTTCCTCGGGATCAGCACTTTCATTTCTTTGGGTTTGGCAGATGACAGCTTACACCCATCTGAGGGATTACAGAAAATCCGTTTTCCTCCACCGCTTTATTCAGTGCTGCATGAAGGGCGGTTTGAATGCCCCGGACAGTCTGGGACAGACCTTCGCCGCAGAGTTCTGCCCGCAGTGGTCTGCCGCTTTTTTGAGGTTTGCATAAATCCTGAGACAGCAGAACCATTCCCGCTTGTCAATAGTCAAGATGAACGGGACCCGCCCGCCGCTGACAAGTACGAATGCTTCTGCTCGTGCGGCAGTCAAGAGGGCAAAAGCAGGGAGTGCTTTTACCCTCGATAATTCTGATTTTTCTTTAAAAGCATCTGGTTATAAGCAAACCAGGCCACAGCCATTTCAAAAGATGCTGCTCCGTGATCCGCCCAGTGCCAATACCCACCCAGGCCATTGAACAGGCTTCTCCCACTTGTTCAGCGGCTACCGGTGGAGAACAAGGAAAGATTGCGGAGGAATTGGGACTGCGAAGCAAAAGAGTGGTATAAAATCTGCCCTGCCATGCACAGCTTATTGGGTGTTTGGATGACATACATCCTTCAACGTGTTATAATTTATAAATTTAACCATTGTTTTGCTTTGGAGGTATCCGTTTGAAAAAGGGAATCAGTCCGAACAGGATGCCAACAAGCGCAAAGGATTATACGACCTCAAACAAATGAAGGCTGCCGCTGCGCAGACCATGGCACTGCATGTATGGGCGGTCTTTTTAGCTGCGCTTTCCAATTTTTCTGAGATAACAGCTGATTTGCTATTGGATTTTTCAGGGCGGTGAATGATCTGATAACTCCGTTCTTCTGGTATAGCTATCTGCGGACGGGTGTGGTATTGTGTGTGGCTGAAAAAGGGTTCTGAATATGTAGCGAAAACTATTGACAAACGGAAACATCTTCAAGCGAACAGACGACCACCGGAACGGTGTGGTCTGGTACTCGGACGAGCAGGGTGCGAAGAAGCGTAAGTCCTTCTGCGGGAACAGGCAAGAGGTCAAAGAAAAGATCACCGCCTATCTTGCCGACTTCAACCGACAACTCACAGCCTCAGATGGGTCCAAAGCAAAGCTGGAGGAAGGCATGGGCAGATGGTTCCGGATATTCAAATTCCCGTCTGTGGTACGGGGGACCTAAGATCGGCTGGAGTGTATCGCTATCCATCAGCTCTATCCGGTCCTCGGCGGCAAGGTGGGGGGGCGTCATCTCAGCGGATATCAAGCATTGGATGAACGAGAGCTACGCCTACACCACAGTCAGGAAGGTCTACAACATCCTTTAAAACGGTTACTTCCTGAAAGTCGGTCATGCCCCATTTGTCTTTTATCTTCTGATATTCAATAAAATAACATTGGTCCGGGCTTGCTGCATTCATTCCAGTGCCTTCCTTGCGGCTTTTCTCGCTTGCTCAATCCCCATTTTCTCCAACCTCGTTTTCCAAAAGCGTATTCAAGTAATCGATACCTTTCTGGTGCCGCCTATAAATGGCCCTTGCTTCAAAGCGCATAGCACCAAAGTCATCAAACCACGGCATTTTCTTTGGTTCGTTTCCATAAAGGCCATAACGAAACTTCAAAACGGTCTGAACCTCATCTTGATAGGCTACGCTTCCGCACAGGCGGCCACCTGGTTCCGGGCGTACTGATCCCAAATAACGGCCTCGCAGAGCAGGCGGCGGTTGCCGTTCTGGACGTATTCGATCTGGCCGCTGTCCTATGGGGAAATGTCAAAGGAAGGTGAGTGACCGCCGCCCTTTGACCTCCTCCAACCTCTGACCTGGATAGCTAGAAGCGGACAGGGGTATTCCATGTCGATTTGAACGCGCAGGGAGCCGCTGCACCGGGATAATTGGGGCTATTGCAAGACAGAATGGCCCCGGAGCGGGCGGTCTCCTGGCTTTTCTTGACTTTGCGCCGTATTTGTCACGCATCCCTAGCGCGAGGAGTATTCCAGGCCGCTGATGCTTTCAGCTGTCATAGCCCCTCCGCAACGTTTCGTCCTGGACGGGCGGCGCATACGGCAGGGGCTCCCCCTCAAGTCTGTGGACGGGCGTGAGCAAGTTTCATTATCCTCTGCGCTGTCACCGCGTCCGGCTTGCCGGGACCGGGTTAAAGTCAGCGTAGATCGCTCGGCCAGCTTATTCATCACCTCCTGAAGCCGGATGTCCTAGCGGCGCACCTTATGCCGCTCGTCACACGAGTTTTTTACCCGGAATACTGTCTATTCAGTTGTCACGGTTTAGGAGAAAGGGCTTGTCCCTATCTCTAATAACCGTGACATTTTGATGCTCTTTGTAACACAGAATCAGAAAGATTTTTTCAAGTATTTTTCCATGCCTTCCAGACCTCGCGTGATTGCCACACAGATGATATTCAGGCTCACGCCCTCGGCCCGTGCAAGATCGGCCTTGCTGATCGCGGACCTGTGCTCCGGCTTGCCAAAACAGCACCGGCGGGTTTCTTCCGCCGGTGCTGTTGGTTTCCGGATTGCTCCCAATATCGCTTGCGGAGAGGCCGCTTCTCTAGCGCAGGCCGCCTGCAGGCAGCTAATCAGTCGCTGACAAAGTCCTCCGGATTGCCAGCCCGCGGATCACTAGCCAGAGGGCCAACCACAACGCTGCCGCACTCCAGAATGACGCCGAGCTGCCTGCGCAAGTCATAGAATGTGCAGCTCTTCCGGGTCCCATCTGCCAGGACAGGCCCCATCTCCGCGTAGTTATAGCGCGGGATGCCCCGTTCCTGCATCTCCTTCATAAGAAATTTCTGCCCGCCGACTTTTACGCCGATGTGATGGATCCCGTTGCCGTGCTGAATCAGAAAATCTGAATACGGGTTCCCCGGCGCCTTGTCCAGAGGCTCGATGATCTCGATATCCAGACCGCCGAGGCTGAATCGGCAGTATTTGTGGAAGAACTGACAGGGTGCTTCGTTGTAATTCAGCCCGTCCCAGCCGTCGCTCTCGTAGGCGTCCTTCGTGCACTTGCGTACGATGGTCGCCGTGTCAAGGTCAAAGAGCTCTTTCCACTGCTCCACGACGCTCTCCAAATCATCCACGCACAGTGCAACTTGAAAAATCAGGTCAATCGTCGGCTTTTCCACAGCTTTTCCTCCTCTCATAGGCGTCGGCGCTCACTGGTAGGCGCCCTCCCCGCTCTTCCGCAGGCTTTGGAACTGCTCCATGTCGTGTCCGAACAGCACGAGAGCATCATGCTGCGCCGCATAGTCCCGGATGTACTCAATGGCGGCAAAGTATCCCGGCTCATCGCACACCGCACCGGACAGCTTTGCCGGCGGGCCGTAGTACTCCCTGCTGTAAACCGCATCGGACGCCAGGAGGAACCGGCTCTCCTGCGTCTCCACATACATCCCCAGCATCCCGTAAGAGTGGCCGGGGCCCAGGTTCAGGACCGTGACACCGGGGCAGAGCTCCACCTCCCGGACCGAGTCCGGCACTGGTTCCCACTGGATGCCCGCGGCCTTCCAGTTCTCCACGTCACAGGGCAGGTGGAACACGTCTAAGGTCCCTGCGTCAGCGTCGTGCAGCACACGCTCCAGCTCCCACTGCTGTACGTAAACCTTCGCCTGAGGGAAGAGATGGAGCCCGCCGCTGTGGTCCAGATGCAGATGGGATGCCACAACAATGGAGATATCTTCCGGACGGACATCGATCTGCGCGAGACGGGCCAGCAGGCCCGCCTCGCTGCCGGCCACGTAGGGGTTTGTGCACATCTCCGGCGGCCAGGCGCCCTCCATTGCCTTCGGGTGGCAGCCCGTATCGAACAGAATCTTTCCGACGGGCGTATCTGCCAGAAACGCGTGGATAGGGATAGCCGGGGCCTCGGCGTTCGCCTGGGCTGTGTCCACCACGGGGTTGTCCCCCCGCATGACGATCTTCCCCAGATCCAACACATATAATTTCATATCACTGCGCCTCCTTGCGCACTGCATTGAAAAAATCCCCGAAAACTATGCGTTGACGGGGATCTTTCCAAGCTTATGTCAGAGAGTGCGGGTCTTCCAGCAGTTTCTTCATATCGTTGAGGAAGCTCGCCAGGGGAACGCCGTCCAGGATCCGGTGATCCCCGCCGATGACCAGCTTCATCATCACCCGGGGTACAATCACATCCTCGCCATTTTCTCCCTCCACCACAACGGCCATCTTTTTGGCCGTGCAGGCGGCCATGATGGCCGGCTGGGGGGGCTGGGGCAACGGGACGGAGTCAAAGGAATTCAGTTTTCCCAGGTTGGTGACGCCGAATGTGCCTCCGGCGTAGTCCTCCGGCATCAGCTTGCCGGCGTTGGCCTTCTCCACCAGAGCCTTCATCTCCTCGGAAATCTGGTAGATGCTCTTTTTCTCGCTCTCCTTGATCACCGGGGCCACCAGGCCCTTGTCAGAGGCAGTCATCACGCTGATGTTGTAGTTGCTGTACACCAGAATCTGGCTCATGTCCTCGTTGAACGCAGAGTTCATGATGGGAGTCCGCTGTAAGGCCAGGCTGACGGCCTTGACGATGAAATCGTTGACCGTCAGGCTGACTCCCTTTTTCGCATTTACCTGCTTACGGTAAGCTAGGAGTTCCGTCACATCCACATACATTCCCTGATAGGTCATGGGGTATGCGCCGCTGATCTCCATCCGCTTGCCTATCGATTTTCGGATTCCCCTGTAGGGAATCGCCTGTGACACCTCAATCATGTCAAGCCGCTCCTGTTCTCACACTAGGCCGGAGATATCCTCGCCAGGTTCGCCGATGATGGCGATCGGGGTGCCGCAGGGATAGTCCTCGTCGCACTCTACCAAGATCTTCAGCAGCGTGCCGGTCTCCGGGCAGGGGAACTCCATGGTGGTCTTGTCGGTCATCAGCTCAAAGAGGGGCTGATTCTTCTCCACCTTGTCGCCCTCTTTGAACAGCCACTCAGTCACCTGGCCCTCTTCCATCTCCTCACCCATCTTGGGCATCACAACAACTTTAGCCATCGTAAAACAACTCCTTTTGAATTAATATAAAATTAAGTAGAAACATACGAATAGGGGGCGTGGCCCGGTCATGCCTTGATGCACTCCTTCACCCGGTCGGCGATCTTCGCGGGGGAGAGCATGACCCAGTCCTCCATCACGGGACCGGCGGGAATAATGGTGTCCGGCAGCGTGTATCGCTGGACAGGCATCTTCAGATCCTTAAAGCACTTCTCACTCACCTGGAAGGCGATTTCACCGCTGATGCCGTACATCTCCGTGAACTCGTCCACCACCAGCAGCCTGCCGGTGCGCTTGACGGACGCGATCACGGGGTCCAGATCCAGCGGGCGGAGGCTCCGCAGATCGATGAGATCAATGTAGATGCCCTCCTCCTGCAACAGGGCGGCGGCCTTGGTGGACTTCAGGGCGGCAGTACCGAAAGCCACCACCGTCATGGCGTCGCCATCGCAGACTACCTTGCTCTTGCCGATGGGGACGATGAAGTCTGTATCCACGGGGACCTCGCCCTTCATCCGATAGGCAGCCGTCTCCTCGCAGAAGAAAACTGGGTCGTCATCCCGGATCGCGGCCTTCAGCAGGCCCTTGGCGTCCTCCGGCGTGGAGGCGCAGACCAGCTTAAGCCCGGGGAAGCCGGCGAAGATGTGGTGGAGGGAATAGCTGTGGTGGGGACCGCTACGGGTACCGCCGCCGATGGCCGTGCGGACCACTGCGGGCATCTTCTCAATCTGTCCGCCGGACATGAAGCGGTACTTGGCCAAGTGGTTGACGATGGGGTCTACCGCCACCATGCTGAAGTCCATCTTCATGATCTCCATGATCGGGCGCCAACCCATCATGGCTGCGCCGATGCCGAAACCGACGATGGCGTTCTCTGCCAGGGGAGAGTCGATGATCCGGTCGGGGCCGTACTTGTGATACAGGTCGCCGGTGACGCCATAGGCACCGCCCAGGATGCCCACATCCTGCCCCAACAGGATGACCTTGTCGTCCCTGGCCAGTTCCTCATCCATCGCCAGACGGAGGGCCTGCATATATGTCATGGTTTTTGTTTCCATTGCTCTACACTCCTTTCCGTCTTCAGCAGCCCGCATATATGTGATCCATTGCCACCTCAGGCAGAGAATAGGGGGCCACCTCGGCGAAGGCCCAGGCCTCGTCCAGCTCCTGCTCGACCCGGTCCTCGATCTCCTTAATCTGCTCGTCCTGGACCTGGTACTGTTCCTTGAGCTTGGTTGCCAGCAACTTGATGGGGTCGCGTTTGAGCCACATCGCCTGCTCGGCGGGATCCTTGTACTTGGTGCCGGGCTCATTCGGGGCGTGGCCCATCTGGCGCCATGTCTTCAGCTCCAGAATCATGGGGCCATTGCCGGCGCGGACATACTCCGCTGCCTTCATGGTCTCATTGTAGACCGTCTCCACATCGTTGGCGTTCTCCACCGTGACGCCGGGGATGCCGAAGCCGGCCGCCCGCGTGCTCAGGCTCTGCAGGCCGGTCATCTTACGGAAGTCCTCGGAGATGGCGAAGAAGTTGTTCTGGATGATCATCAGCATCGGTAGCTTGAACGCCGCCGCCATGTTCATGGCCTCGTAAAAAGGCCCTTCGCAGGTACAGCCATCGCCGGAATAGGCCACAGCGATATTGCCCTTCCCCTCATGCTTGAGGTGATAGGCAAAGCCCACAGGCACCGTGTAACAGGGACCCAGAGTGCCGCCCAACACGTACAGGTTCTTTGATACGTCCACAAAGTGGGCCTCGCCAGCCTTGCCTTGGCACATGCCAGTGGACTTGAGCAGTGTCTCAGAGAGCAGCCGTTTGAGGTCGCAGCCCCGCATGAGCTGGTGGGCGTGGGAGCGGTGGTGGGGGCACACGATATCCGTGGGCCGGAAAGCCCGCATGGAGCCCGTGCCGCAGGCCTCTTCGCCGATACCCAGGTGGGTCATGCCCAGAGGCTTGCCGCTGGTGTAAGCATCCCACAGGCGCTCGTCAAAGCGGCGGCTTTTGTACATGTTTTCATAGAACTCTAAAAGCAAAGAAAGATCTGCCATTTGCCACTATTCCTCCTTGTTTACTTAAGCTACAATATGACATGCTCTGGCTTTTCCTTTTTATGATAGACAGTTCCCCGCGTTTTTGCAAATACACAACTTTTATACAGGCTTATTCCCTCAAATTATACAAGGCCTGCTGCCTGTCTGCGCTGTCCTCTCCGCCCGGCAGAGGGGACAGCTATAACCTGCCGGAATACCCGCCTGTAAATAATAACTATTATACTTTTAGAGAGGGGGACGATATACTGAACGCATAGTCCGCGGTCGGATGCTGTCAGTCTCATGCATAAATCAGATTGGGAGGAGATTGGGACAGATGGAAAAGATTGTACCAGAAGTTGTATTCCAGGTCGCAATGGTCGTCAAAAGTGTGGATACCACTATAAAGCAGCTGACGGAGTACTTTCAGATTGACGAGAGCAGCATTGTCATCAAAACCACGAAGGATATGGCCCAGCAGGGCACATTCACGGACTGCACCTATTGGGGGGAGCCCAAGGAGTTCTACATCAAAACAGCCCGCCTGAGCTTCGGCGGGATCGATTTTGAGTACGTGGAGCCCTTGAACCAGAACGGCGGAGACCCCTTCTCTGACTGGCTACTGAAGCACGGGCAAGGCATTCACCACATCAATATCAAGATGAAGGACCGCAGCCTTCTGGACCGCAGCATGAAGGAGCAAGGCGTTCCTGTGCTTCACAGCGGGAAGATGCGGGGCAAGGAATTCGAGTTCTACGACTGGCGGGACACTTTCGGTTTCATCGCCGAGATTGGTGACATGGTGGTCGGCCCCATGGCCCAGCAGTATTACGCAGAGCACGAAACAACGTAAGTACACGGCAGACAAACTGTTACAATATTGAAAGAAAGGTATGCATATGAACAGACTTGAGGGAAAAGTTGCCCTGGTGGCCGGCGGCAGCAAGGGCATCGGATATGCGATTTCCACCACGTTCGCCCGTGAGGGCGCTGCGGTGGCCGTGGTGGGGAGCGGCCTAACGGCCGCCCAGAAGACTGCCCAGGAGATTCTGGACTTCGGAGGCCGCGCCATCGCCATCGGGACAGATCTGACAAGCGGGGAGGGCCGTGAAGCCGCGCTGGAACAGACACTCAATGCCTTTGGCAAACTGGACATCATCGTGAACAACGCCGGCTGGGGCTGCAAGAAGCCTCTTGTGGAGACGGACGAAGTATCCTTTGACCGCTCCATTGCCCTGAATCTCAAAGCCACCTACTTCATGACCCAGATAGCCGCAAAACAGATGATCCAGCAGGGCCACGGCGGTCGCATCATCAACATCTCCTCCACCGGCGCCCTGCAGGGGGAGCGGAACTCCAGCATCTATGCTGCCACCAAGGCCGGAATCATGGCTCTCTCCAGAGCCGCAGCTCTTGAGCTGGGTCCCAGCGGCATCACGATCAACTGTGTGCTGCCCGGCTTCACCCGTACCAACAACAACTGCCACGTCCCCCACACGATCGACGAGTCCTTTATCCCCATCACTCCCACCGGCCGTGTAACTGTCGCCCAGGACATTGCCAACGCCTGCCTGTTCTTCGCCGGCGAGGAGGCCGCCCAGATCACTGCCCAGTGCCTCCCCGTAGACGGCGGCTTCAGCGGCACGCGGGCTGTGCAGGTAGCCTGGAACGCCTCCATGGAGCGGAAATGAGCAGAGGGAGGAACCTAACAGTATGACTGGAAAGATCGCATATTTCGGCAAAAACGGCAAGGTCGGCTTTGAGGAGCACGAACTGCCGGAGGTGGAGCCGGGTGCCATGCTGGTGCGGGTACTCAGCAGCAACATCTGCGGTTCCGACGTGAAGAACTGGAAAACCGGTGCGTCCCTGGGCGTCGGCGGAGACAAGACCTGCCAAGGCCACGAGTTTGTGGGCCGCATCGAGCGGCTGGGCGAGGGCGTCACCAAGGACTACGCCGGAGAGTCCGTGAAGGCAGGCGACCGGGTGGTAGCGGCCTACTACATCACCTGCGGCGAGTGCCGGGCCTGCAAAATAGGCCGCTATGACCAGTGTGGGAACGCCTACATTCACTTGGGACAGTCTCCCGACGACTTCCCCTACTTTTCCGGCACCTTTGCCACACATTATTACATCCATCCCCGGCAGTATTTCTACAAGGTACCCGACACCCTGCCGGACTCCCTCGCAGCCGGTGCCAACTGTCGCTTCTCCCAAATCTACTACGGCCTGGAACACATCGGCATCACCGCCGGCGAGACCCTGCTGATCCAGGGTGCCGGCAGCATGGGCCTCTACGCCTGCGCCATTGCCAAGGAGAAGGGCGTCACCACCATCGTGATCGACAGCGTGGCGGAGCGGCTGGAAGTTGCCAGGGAATTCGGCGCAGACCACCTGATCAACATGACCGACCTGCCCCAGATGGCTGACCGGGAGGCCGCCGTCAAAGCGCTAACCGGCGGTCGCGGCACGGATGCCGCCGTGGAGGTCACCGGAGTGGCCGCCGCCGTGGAGGAGGGGCTGCACCACCTGGCTCCCATGGGCCGGTACGTGATCATCGGCACCAATACTCTCTCCGCCCAAGCTACACTCTCTCCGGGCTACATCACCCGCAAGAGCCTGACCGTCACCGGCGTGGCCCGGTACCTGCCGGAATACCTCCACAAATCCCTGGTGTTCCTGGACAAGTTCCAGCACAAGTATCCCTTCGACGACTTCTCCTCCATGACCTTCGATCTGAACGATCTGGAGAAGGGCCTAGAGATGGTGGCCGACCGAAAGGTGATCCGGGCTGTGGTGGAGTCCGGTGACGAGTCAAACGCTTGAGCGATCAGGAGGAATTGCAATTATGGGACGTTTTAAATTCGGCGTCTGCGAGTTCAGCTTCCCCTGCTGGGGCCCACTGGCTTTGCAGATGGCTCACGAGGCTGGCTTCACCGGCATGCAGTTGGCGGATGCCGGCGGCTCCACCAACTCCTACCCGCTGAACAACAAGCGGGTACAGGAGAGCTATCTGGAGGCCTCGGTCAAGTATGGTATTGAGCTCCAGTCCATCCACCTCTACACGCTGGTCCGCCAGAACTTCATCCGGTACAGCCAGTCCTCCCCGGAGGGACAGGAGTGCATGGAGAGCATCCGAAAGGGCATCATTGCCGCCGCGGAAATGCATATCCCCACTGTGATGATTGAGGGCATGCGGATGTACGGCGCCGCGCAGCACAAGCACGTGTTCGACATGTACAAATACGCCGTGGAGGTGGCCCAGGACTATGGCGTGCAGATCGCCATGGAGACAGACATCCGTCTGGAGGACCATTTCAAGTTCCTGGATCAGTTCGACGGCAAACTGAAGTTGTGCTTTGATACCCACAATCCGGTGATGTATGGGACGGGCTATCCCCCCGATATGATCCGGGTCCTGGGCCGGGAGCGCATCGATCATTTCCACATGAAGGAGTCCCAGCCGGACGCGGAGGGCTTCGTGACCAAGGAGACTGCGCCCATCGTTCTGCTGGGCCAAGGCGGCACCTTCTTCAAGGAATCCGTCCAGGCCATCAAGGACATTGGCTATGAGGGGTGGATCATCTCGGAGACGTTCTACAACCGCCGCAACATGAACGAGAACGGCGAGGACTATGTCTCTTCCGCCAAGCGGGACGTGGAAACCCTGAAGGCCGCCTTTGGTGAGGCGTAAACGTGCACGGCACCCTGCCACCGTTCCTCACCAATTATGACATTTTCTTAACAGATATATGCTGGGGGTTTTTTGTTGCAGTTTTCCCGAAAAGCTCCAGTAAACCCCTGCATTTGGCGCATTGCAGTATGTAATCGCTTTTCTATAACCTGTCATTATGGTCCTGTATGCCGATTAGAAATTTGCTTTTGTAACTGTAAACGATAAAATATAGACAGAATCTCCTCCGAGAATACGGAGAAAAGGCATCAAAATCAATAAATAGGAGGATAACATGAAAAGATTTCTGGCATTGCTTCTGACTGGCATTATGGCACTGTCCCTTGTCGCCTGCGGCGGCGACACTGCAGAAGACCCCGCTGCTGGTGGCGAGGAAACCTCCGGTGAAGCTGCCTGCGAACCCCTGACCATCAATATGTACAACGCTGTGGCTGGCCAGACGGTTGACGAGACCCTGATCCCCAAGACCATTGAGCTGCTGGAGGAATACTCCGGCGGCGCCATCACGGTGAACCTGATCCCCGCCGGTACCTTGGGCGCTGAGAAAGAGGCTGTTCAGCTTCTGCAGATGGGCGATATCGATATGCTGCCCCTATCCATCGACGGCCTGGACTTCGGCACCACGGATGTCAATGTGAACTGGACCTCTCTGCCCTATCTGTTCGACGGCTTTGAAGAGGTTGACTCCGAGTACAACAACGGCTGGATGATTGAGCGTCACCGCGAGGTCGCCGCTGAGTATGGCATCGACCTGATCGAGAATCTGGACAACGGCTTCAAGAGCCTGATCGGCACCGGCCCCACCCCCAGCAGCATCAAGGATCTGGCCGGCAAGATCGTCCGCGTGCCTGATATCCCCATCTTCCACTACTACTATGAGCAGCTGGGCCTGACCACCGTCGCCGGCATCGACCAGTATACCGGCCTGCAGCAAGGCACCATGGACTGCATCACCAACAGCCCCTGGGCCATGAACGTCTTCCACCTGGAAGAGGTCGCCGACTGGGTCTATGTCACTGCCGAGAGTTGGGGCACCATGTACTGGACCGCCAGCCTGGATTGGACCTCCAGCCTGACTGACGCTCAGCGCGAGATCGTGTACCAGGCCGCCAAGGAGGCTGCGCAGTACACCCGTCAGGAGATCCGCGACACCTGCGAAACTTATTGGGACACCTGCACTGCCGCCGGCGTCGAGGTCGTCTATCCGGATGAGGAGAGCATCGCCATCATGAAGAATGCCGCCTACAACACCTGGATGGGGCTTGAGGATGAGTTCGACCCTGTGGCGATGGAGCGTCTGATGGCCGATTACCTGCCTGAGGAGATTTCCTAATTCTACATCTGAGTGCATCTGATCTGACTCAAAAACCGAACTGTGCAAAGTGAAAAGGTATAAGGTATGGGGATAAGATCCCCATACCTTTTCCAAGGGAGGGCAAAAAATGGATGGGATGAAATTTCCAAATAAGTTCGTTGAGAACATCTACAAGGCAAACAAAGTGTTGGGCAAGGTGGAGTCCGTACTCTCCATCGCTTTGCTGTGGGCGCTGATTGTCGTGTGCATGATCTTTATTTCCTGCCGCTTTATTTTCCACTATTCTACGCCCTGGGCGGATGAGCTGGCCCGGTATCTGCTGATCATCCTGGCTTGGTTCGGCGGGTCCTACGCCGCTTCTGTGGGTGATCACTTGGAAATCGACATCGTCAGCACCGTGCTGAAAAAACGCACCAAGAACGCCGACAAAATTTTGGCTGTGATCGATCGCATCGGACAGGTCGTGGTGCTGGGTGTGATGGTATTTTTCTCTTACTACTTTTTCATTTATATGATGAAGGTCAACGACATGGGCGTGTCTTCCCAGACCATGGGCTTCAAAATGGTGATCCCGATGGCGCTGGTATTTGTCGGTTGCTGCCTGATCACGCTCCACACGATCTTCAACATCCTGTTGCCCCGCGAGTATTGGTTCGGCGCCGACAAGCCTGCCGCGTCTGAGAAAGAAGAGGAGGACTAACATGGAAGTATTGGCACTGTTCTTAGTTATTTTCCTCGGCTTCTCCCTTCTCTTCCGTCTTCCTGTTGCTTTCGGCATCGGCTTGGGCGGCGCAGTGGTCTTCGCGGTGTTCGGCTACTCCATGAACAGCTTCTCCCAGACCGCTTTCTACGGTTTGGACAACTTCTCCCTGCTGGCGATCCCATTCTTCCTGTTTGCCGGCGCAATTATGGAGTACTCCGGCATCTCCAAGAGCATCTTCAACTTCATTGACTCCTTCGTTGGCCGTGTGCGCGCCAGCACCGGCACCGTGGCCGTCTTCGCCTGCGCGCTGTTCGGCGCCCTGACAGGCTCCACCCAGGCCACCATTGCCGCCATCGGCAAGATCGTGTTCCCCGAGATGGACAAGCGGGGCTATGAGCCCGCCTACCAGGCGGCTCTGATGGCCTCCGCCGGCTTCTTGGGTGTTCTGATTCCCCCCAGCATGACCGGCATCATCTATGCCACCGCCTCCGGCATCAGCATTGCCGATGCATGGATGTGCACTCTGGTGCCCGGCATCATCCTGGCCTGCCTGTTCAGCATCGTAAACTACTTCCACCGCGTCAAGGTGGAACCCAAGATCACTGAACCCTTCGTGATGAGCCAGTATGTGAAGAACATCGGCCGCTCCACGAAGAACGCCTTCTGGGCGCTGCTGATGCCTGTTATCATCTTCGGTGGCATCTACGGCGGCATCTTCACCGCTACCGAAGCCGGCGCAATCTCCGCTCTGTACGGTCTGATCTACTATTTTATCAACAAGCGAATCAATAAGGACCGCGTCTCCGGAAATCTGAAGGACATGATGCTTTTCACCATCAGCCTGAGCGGCGTAATCCTGCTGATCATGGCATTCGCCAACATTGCCTGCAAGGCCCTGGCCTTCTCCGGCATCTCCCAGCAGTTGGTGACTCTGATCACTGAGAACATCAAATCCCCCATCGTGTTCCTGCTGATCGTCAACGTTCTGTTCATCATCTGCGGCATGTTCATCGACAGCAACGCCGCCATCCTCCTGTTCGTGCCTCTGCTGACCCCGATTGCGGACGCCTACGGCATCGACCAGGTGCAGATGGCCGGCATCATCCTGGTGAACTTGTGCATGGGCGCCATTTCTCCGCCGTTCTGCGTCAACGTTTTCGTCACCACCAAGCTGAAGAAGACCCAGTACGTGGAAGTCATCCATTACATCTGGCCGTTCCTCGGCAGCTGCGTGTTGGTCCTGATCCTGATGATGTTCATTCCGGGTCTGTCCACTTGGCTGCCCACCGCCCTGCGATAAGCGGCCATCCGAATTCTAAATCTGAAAAATAATGCAAAAAAAACCGATACGCATTATGCGTCATCGGTTTTTTTGCAAAAACACCAAGGAGGTCTTTATGGAAAAAGATCGCTGCAAACAAATTTTCCAGGTGGTCTGCGTCGTACACGATTTGGATACCGCTCTGGCAAACTGGAAACGGTTGGTGGACTTCCGCCAATCGTCCATCAAGGATATCTCGGTCGACTGCACCGGGATGTACCACAGCCGGCGGATTCAGTTCCGGATGAAGGCCGTCCGCTTTGATTTGGGCGGGATCGACATGAAGCTGGTGGAGCCCGTGGACAAGGACGGCTGCGACCCCTATGCCGACATCCTACGTACGAAAGGGCAGGGCTTCCACCACCTGGGTATCTATACGGAGGATCTGCCGGATCTGCTGGGACAGTTTGCCGCCTCCGGCAACGCTCCCGTCTATGAGGAGAGCTCATCCACGGGGCGCTATCAGCTGTTCGATCTCACGGACACGGCGGGCTTTATGATGGCTCCCTTTGCACAGATGATAGGGCCGTGCGGCCCCAGGGACGCCTGTGGGCGGACAGTGTGAGGTGAGCGGATGCATCTGTTTTGTGTAAAGCCGACGATCCACCGCTTTTCCACGCTGGCGGAGTTCCTCTCCTCCTTCTCCGTAGGACAGGGCGATCTCCTGCTCACCGAACAGGTCCTCTTTCGGCAGTATTTAGAGGGGCGACCCCTGACCTGCTCTGTGGTTATCAAGGACCAGTATGGCCTGGGTGAGCCCAAGGAAGAGGTCATCGACGCGATCCTCCGGGACATTGCCTGCCTCTCCATCCGGCGCATCATCGCCATGGGCGGAGGCAGTGTGATCGACATCGCCAAGATTCTGTGCGTGAAGGATGCCTATCCCTGCCGGCGGGTCATAGAGATGCAGATTCCCATGGAGCTGGACAAGGAGCTCATCGTCCTGCCCACTACCTGCGGCACGGGAAGCGAGGTCACCTTCGGTGGCATCGTCACCATGAAGGACACCGGCCTCAAGACAGGTGTCCTGGCCCCGGAGCTCTCCGCGTCTCACGCGGTCCTGATACCGGAACTGCTGACCACCCTTCCCCGGTGGGTGATGGTCCACTGCTCGGTGGATGCCCTGGGACACTCTATGGAGTCCTTTGTTTCCCCTGTCCGAGGGAACGAATTCGCCCGCGCGGCAGGCAGCCGGTCCATCCGGCTGCTGATGGATGGGTATCTCCATCTCTTGCAGGATGCCGGGCCCCCATCTCCCGCACTGCTGGAGCAGTTCCTGACTGCCAGCTGCCTCGCCGGCATAGCCGTCAACAACGGGGGTGCCGGCCCAGTCCACGCACTGGCCTACCCTATCGGAGAGCTGTACAAAGTCTCCCACGGCGAGACTATTTATCAGTTCCTCATCGCGGTCTTCTCCTATTATGAGCAGACGGCGGACGGCCCCCTATTGGAGGAGTTGCGCCAGCTGCTCACCCCTGTGCTGCAGCAAGCCGGCCTCTTCACCGGCGCGGTGTTTGCCAATCTCGGCGCGCTCCTGGGCACCCTGTGCCCGCTGAAGCCCCTGCGGGACTATGGCGTTCGGAGAGAAGACATCCATGGCTTTGTGGACAGCATCTTCCAGACGAAGCAGCGGCTACTGTCCGCCAGTTACGTACCATTTGAACCGGAGGCCGCGGCGGAACTCTACCGCCAGCGCCTTTGAGCAAGGAGGTGTGTCATGACAAAATTAAAACTGGATCTGGTCTGCCAGGTCGCCGTTGTCGTCCCGGACCTGGAAAAGGGCCTGGAACAAGTTCGCACCTTGTTCGGAATCGACGAGTCCTCCGTCTCCTTCGGGGAGTCCCTGGAGCTGATCCGCAGCGGGCGGTTGGAGCCCCAAATCTACAACGGTGTCCGGGGGGAATACGCCTACCACCAGGTCAACTTTTTCATGGGCGGCATGGATATTGAGATGTTCGCCCCTGTGGAGGGCAGCACTGGAGACCCCATCAGTGATTTTCTCAAGGAGCACGGCCCCGGCATCCACCACCTGAATATCCGCCTGGCCAACCGGGAGGAGGGTCTGCGCTTTCTGGAGGAGGAGCTGAAAAAGGTTCCCCTGTTGGAGGGCCATTTCCTGGGCCGACACTTTGCCTACTTCGATATGCGGGAAGAGCTGGGCATTACATTTGAAGTCGGAAGCCGCGTCGTGGGCCCCCGCGCATCCATGGCCCAGGCAGAGATTACAGCACTTCTCCAGTAAAAGACGAGACAGAAAGGAAGCCAATATGAAAGCTCTGCTTTATCAAAAGCCCGGCCGCGCCAACGGCGGCATCGTGGAAGTTCCCGATCCCGTCTGCGGGGACGGGCAGGTCCTTATCCGTGTCATGGCCTGCGGTATCTGCAAGCCAGCAGATACCAGTCATGACCGGGCCGGTGCCGTGCTAGGGCGCTATCCGGTCATCCCCGGACACGAATTTTCCGGCATCGTGGAAAAGGTCGGAAAGTGCGTGACCCACTTCAAGCCCGGCGACCGCGTCACCGCGGACAACGGGATACCCTGCCGGAAATGCTATCACTGCCAGCGCGGCGAATTTGCCTTCTGCGAGGACTACCAAGCCATTGGCCACAGCGTCAACGGCGCCATGGCGGAGCTGGTGGTGGTCAACGAGAGCCACGTCTACGCCATTCCGGACACCGTCTCCTTCAAGGCCGCCGCTCTGACCGAGCTGGTGGGATGCAGCTTCCGCTGTATCGAGCGCTGCAGCATCCCCTATTCGGCGGATGTTCTGATCCTGGGCTGCGGCGCAAGCGGCAACCTGCTGGCACAGCTGGCAAAGGGCAGCGCCGCCGGAACCGTCACCGTGCTGGACTGCCAGCCCAGCAAGCTGGATCGTCTCGCCAGCCGGGGGATCGGCACGATCCTCGCGGACCTGGGCACTCCGGCGGCCCATGAGGCCATCCTGCGGGAACGCTTCCCCCACGGACTGGATGTGATCATCGACGCCATTGGGAACGCCGATCTGACGGAACGGAGCATCCCGCTTCTCAAGGCGGGCGGCACTTTTGCCAACTACTCCTTCCCCACCACGGAAAAGCGGACCGTCTCCCTGGACATGGGCCTGTTCGTCCGCAAAGAGCTCAACTACATCGGCACCACCTTCCAGCACCACAGCTTCAGCAAGTGCCTTGCCGCCATGGCCGATGGTAAGATCGACCCGGAGCTCACGATCACCCATACCTTCCCACTGGATCGCTATTTTGAGGCGCTGGACACCAACTGGTCCGACCCCACCTCCATCAAAATCATCATCGAGCCCAATGGCCACCTGTGAGGCTGCGGCACTTCAGTCAATCTTCCTTGCCATTGGAGAGACCAGGGATGAGGCGTCCGGATCCTGCTCCATACGCTCCATCACAAAGCCGATGAAACGGTTGACGCTGCGGGAGGTGTACCCGTCCTTTTTCGTGATCAGCTCCAGCCAGTGGTCTGTGAGCGGGTGGTCCACGGCCAGAAGGCAGATATCCGGAAATCGAAACCGCTTGAAGACCGAGAGGGGCTGAAAGGAGATGCCGTAATTCAGACGGACCATTTGGATGATGAAATCCCACCGGGAGGAGTGGAGGGCGATCTTGGGCTCAAAGCCTGCCTCAAGGCACGCGGCACGCATGGTGTGGTAGGTGGAGAAGTCGCAGCCTGCGACGATAAAATCCTCATCTCTCAGTTCTGAAATGGAGACAGAGGAACGACCTGCCAGCCGATGCTGACTGCTGACGGCCAAGCGGAAGACATCGTGGACAAAGGGGGCGTGGTCAAAGCGGTCCTCCGCCACCGGGGCACTGACACATCCGAGGTCCAGCGCCCCGGACTCCACCTCCTCCATGATCCGCTGGCTTCCCTTTTCCAGAATGTTGATTTTGATGCCCGGATACTGGCGGGAAAATTCCACGATCAGCTCGCTCATGTAGCAGATCCCCGCAATCGGCGGGAATCCAATGAAGATCTGCCCCTGGTAGCAACCCTTGTTGGGGTGGGCGGACTCTGTGATGCTGTCATACTCATTGATGACCCGCACCGCTTTCTTTAAAAATACCTCTCCCTCGTCCGTCAGCCGTTGCCTGCGTTGAAAGGTGTAAAAGAGCTTGGTATCCAGCTCATTCTCCATCCGCTGGATGATCTTGCTCAACGCAGGCTGGGAGATACACAGCTTTTCGGCTGCGACGGAGTAGCTGCCGTCCTTTGCGGCTTGAGCGAAGCACCGCAGCTCATGAATGTCCACAGGCATCCTCCTCATTCTTGGCGGCCGCAGCGGGGACGCGCGTTGGAAGCACGCCCTCCTGCTCGATCCGCTCCTCCACAAAACGCAGAAAACTCTTGATGCTGCGGGACAGATACCGCCCTTTCTTGGTGATCAGCACCAAATCCTCATAGCGCACCAGATGGTCCACCTCCAGCAGGCGGATGTCCGGATAGGAGAAATTCCGGAACAGGGAAAACGGGAGGAAGGAAATCCCATAGTTCAGCCGTACCAGCTGGATGATGAAATCCCACTGGGTCGAGAGCATGGCGATTTTCGGCTCTACGCCGGCCTCCCGCAGGGCCGTGCAGATGTCATGGTGGGTGGAGAACTCCGTCCCCAGCAACACGAACTGCTCGTCCTTCAGTTCCGGCAGGGTGATAGTTTGCCGCTGTGCCAGCGGATGATGGATGCTGACCACCAAGTAGGAGATGTCCTGAATCAGGGGACGGACATCGAACCGATCCTCCGGCACCGGCGCGACAGTACACCCCACGTCCAGCACGCCGGATTCCACATCTGCCATGATCCGCTTGGAACCGTTCTCCTTGATCTGCAGCTTCACATTGGGATAGAGACGGGAGAAGTCGGCAATCAGGTTGCTGAAAAGACAGATCCCCGCCACATCCGGAAAGCCCAGGAATATCTGGCCCTGGCTGGCAGTTTCCTGAATCTGTGGTGGCTTTAACAAGTCGTTGTACTCGTCGACCAAGCGGGATGCCTTATAGTAGAACCGTTCCCCTTCTGACGTCAGCTTCTGCTGGCGCTGATGGGTGAAGAACAAGTCATAGCCCAGCTCTTCCTCCATCTTCTGGATGACTTTGCTCAAGGCGGGCTGGGAGATGTAAAGTTTCTCTGCCGCTGAGGAATAGCTGGCGGAATCTGCGATCTGGATAAAGTACTTCAATTCCCGAATATCCAAGCTTCCCTCCCCTTTCAAGTTTCAACGCCGCAGATAAATAAAATAGGTTATTCGTTTAACAATCACATTATGATACATTATATCACCTTCCTTTTGCATTTACCAGAAAAACTATTTTGATATTTTCCCTATCTTTATACTGATTGTGCGGGAATGATAAACGATACAAAAGGTATTTATCTAAAAATTATTGTAATCGGAGGCGGGACCGGCGGGTACGTGGCGGCGCCCCTGGCGTCGCAGCTGGGCGCAGAGGCGACCTGGTGGAGGCGGATTACATGGGCAGCACGTGCCTGAACGCGGGATGCATCCCCGCCAAGTGCCTGCTGCACACGGCAGAGCTGGTGTCACAGATGAACGAACAGGGCGCCGACATCGGCATGAAGGTGAGCGGAGTGGAGGTCCCTCCAGGTGATTGCCTATAAGAACGCCATATCCAGGCAGCCGACAAACGGCGTGACGGGGCTGCTGAAGATCAACAAGGTCAAGAGGTGGGCGGAGAGGCGGAATTCACCGGCCCCAGGAAGCTCACCGTGAAGAAGGGGTACTGTCCCTGGAGGCATTGCCGAATTTGATGGTAGTGATCGAGGTATGGCGTGATTGGGCTGGAGCTTGCGTGTGCGTATGCGGCCTTCGGCACGAAGATCACGGCCGCGGAGGCGCTGGCCCATATGCTGCCCATGCTGGACGGGGCTCTGACGAAAATCGGCGTCCAGCATATGAAGAAGATGGGAATAGAGTTCCATCTGGAGTGCGCTCTGTGCAGTCGGTAGAGGCCAGTCCCTTAGGAGCAGCGGTGGTCTGTCGGGACAAGAATGGGGACACGCTGCCCTTTGAGGCGGAGAAGGTGCTGGTGGCAGTGGAGTAGAAGGCCAACACGGCCAGACTGAATCTGAAGGCGGCGGGGATCGTCAGCAAAAGGGGGCGGATTCTGGTCAACGGCAGGATGGGGGCCTATGTGCCCGACGCATGTGCCATCGGCGGCTGCGTGAAGGGATATGTCCAGCCGGCCCACACGGCGTCGGCGGTGGGCGAAGTGGCGGCGGAGAACATCTTCAACCAGGAGGCGCACTACGCGAACCCCACGTGTGTGTACATGGAGCCAGAGGCGGCCTCCATGGGACTGACGGAAGAGGTGTGTAAAGCGCAGGGGTTCAGCTATAAGATGGGCAAGTTCCCGCTGACGGCCAACGGCAAGTCCCTGATCCTCAACGGAGACGAGGACCTTGTGAAGATCATCGCGGGCGGGGAGCACAGGGAGATCCTGGGGATGCACATCGTCGGGCCCCGTGCGACGGACCTGATTGGAAGAGGCACCCTAGCCATCGGCACGGGGTGCACGGTGGATGAGATCATCGTTACCATTCACTCTCATGCCACCGTCACGGAGTCAATCTGCGAGACGGCCTCCACGGTGGAAAAAAGAGCCATCCATATCAAAAACTGACCTGTCTGTCAGAAACACCTGCTGCACAGGACCGATGTCGCCCCGCGCCGCTGGGAAGCAAAAGAATAGGCCTCTCTTTTCAGCCAACTCTCCCCGACAGAGACGGGCGGACTGGAGAGATGGGACCCCCCGCGGGCATCAACCAGTACGGAAAGTACGAAAAAACATTTGGCGCAGGTCCCCGGGCCAGGCAGAGCGCGTTTCCTTGGCAAGCTATGGAGAAGCCAGAACACAGCATGGCATTGAGAGATAAAAAAGGCCGTAGCCGGCAATGCCGGCTACGGCCTTTTCTGAGTACATGGGAAAAAGCTTCAAGGCGTGTCTTTCTGCATCGGATGGCAGGATGAAGTTGTTCTCCAGCGGACTTTTTCGCACAGCATAGTCGGTGGCATTTTGTGTGGCAGCGCCCGGAAGCCCGCCTGCGCCCATCCAAAGAGCTGCTGAGCTCCGGAATGCCCTCGATCCGCGGCAGAATTGCGAAGGTCCACCAAGAGACCCGCCAATCCTCCCAGAGAGTGGCAGACGGCCCTGCGAAACGCCGTCGCTTCCAGCGCCGCACCTGCTGCAGTTACACCTCATCGCCGTATACCGCGCGGAGGGTCTCCACATCTTTCCTGGCCGCGCTGATGTAGTCATAGCCCTCCGACAAGATATTCGGCCGGAAATAGAAGTTCTCAGAGACAATCCAGCCCTCAAAGCCGATGTCCTTCACCGCTTGGGCGGATTCCCGGAAGAATGTACCGCCCTGGCCCATTAAAACGATGGGCGTCTCCACAGTCACAAAGCCGTCCTCGTTGGGCTGGGACTCCTTGATATGGAAGTGGTCCATCCGGCCCTTTCCCAGAGCCCGCACCATGTCCGGCGGATAGCCGGTGCCGTACATCACGGGGTTGTGCAGGTCAAAGCACAGCTTCAGCTTTCCGTCCAGAGCGTCCAAGAATCGGAAGTGGTCCTCCAGCGTCATGTCCGTCTCCATGCCGATCTGGATTCCGTACTCCTCGCCCACTTGCACCGCATAGCAAGCCACATCCAGGACGTGCTGCCGCTTGGCTGGGTTGTTCATCCGCATGCCGTCGATAATGACGCTGGGGACCTTCATCTCAGAGGCGGCAATCACTGCCTGACGGATGCTCTCCAGGCAGTCCTTCCCCTCCAGAGAATCCAGGCGGCTGCGGTAATATCCCTGGTGACCCAGTGTATACAGGTGGATCTGCGGAAACTCGATGTGGTACTTTTCACCGGCCTCTAGATAGTACGCCTGTACGCCGGGATCCCGCAGTGGATACGCGTTCATGGAGCCGCCCGCATCCCCCAACTGCATCCCGTCAAAGCCGGCCTCGTGGGCCATCTTGACAGCCAGATCCCCCCAGCACGGGAAGCACCACTCACAGGCGGCGAATTTCAATTTTGACATATGCTCCCCTCCTCATTCACCGAACAGGCCCACCAGGACCTCCCGGTCCCTGCGGGCCAGGGCGGCGTAATTCTCGCCTGGAATCTGGAGATCCGCACTGTAATAGGGTGTGTCTGAACATATCCAGCCGGAATAGCCGATCTCCCGGGCAGCGGCGGCGCAGGCTTCTGTCCTCCCGGCTCCCCGGCCCAGCAAGGCCGGGCGGCTTGTCTCCTTGGTCACGAATCCCTCGCTGTCAGCCGCGTAATCCTGAAACCGGATCTGCGCGAGCCGCGCGCCGCCCAGCGTGCGGATCATCTCCACCGCATCCCCGACGGCGTTGAGAGAGGGGGCCACTGTGTTCAGGCTGAGCTGTAAGCTGCCCTCCAGCCGGTCCAGGATCTCCATCTGACGTTCCGCCGGCGCGTCGTCCATGGAGGCAAGAATCCGGATTCCATATTCCTTTCCGAGCTCTGTAGCGTACTGAAGCTTCTGGAAGGCATAGGTCTGCTGGGCGATGCCGAACATGCCGAATACGGGAATCGTCACCTGGGGAAGCCCCATCTGGGACGCGCTGATGACCGCATTGCGGATGGTCTCCCGGCATTGCTGGCCCTGAGGCGTCCTGTCGGCAAATTTTATGAAACCCTGGTGGCCAAGCAGATAGAGATAGATGCCTGTTAATTGGATCTGACATGCCTCCGCCGCCTCCAGATAATATGTCTGGACAGTCCGGTCCGTCAGGGGGAAGGAGTCCTTCCGCCGCAGGTCCAGGCCGAACCGCTCATACTCCACGAAGCCCGGATTCAAGGGATGGGGCTGGAGGTATCCGCCGCCGTCCGTGATCTGGATCCCATCAAAGCCCGCCTCGCGGGCCATTTTCATAGCCAGAGTGCCCCAGCACGGGAAGCACTGCTCACTGGTGGCAAATTTCAAAGTTCTCACGCCCTTTCTCAAATCGTCCTGCCGCGCCGCCCGCAGACGGCCGGCACGGCAGTCCTCAAATGCTGGTTCCGGCTGACGATCAGGGGCGGTTCTGCACCCACTGTGAAAAATAGCCGTTCATGAATTGATCTTAGCAAGCCCCCCCGGAGAAATCAATTATCCAGAAGGAATAGTCCTCCATAGCCTCCGGTTATAAATCGGGTCCGCGCTCCTCAACGGACCGGCCTTCGCCGAAGCCGCCGACAGTCCGGTCCGCAGAGATCCCCGGCGCACACGAGCTTGACCAGCGACGCCCGAAGGCGTATGGTGTTGCAAAAATGAATCAGATCTTCAGTGCGGGAGGCGATTCCCTGTCGGCGGTACAGCTCACGAGCCGAGGGGCATGCCCCGGTGAAGCTCCGGGGCCGACAGTATGGCCTGGATGGCAGAAGATTGTATGGAGGTATAGGGCGCAGGATTCTTTCCCCCTGCATCCGCAGTACTTGCGCTGGAATGGCATCGTGCCACTTCCGGAGCGTTTTGGCTTCTGTGTGCGCGGGGGCCTCTTGCATCGCCGCGGCACCTTGTCCTGCTGGTTCAGGGCGCTTTTTGCTGATTTTTTGAAGATGAGCTTATGAACGACTTCAATTACATGCGCCTGGCAGCGGAATTGGTGATGCGGGGCGCAGACTGGACCAGAAAAGTCGGGCAAAATCAGGGATGTGCTTGATGATGAATCTATCAAAATGGTCATCAAAAAGATCATCGGTATACTGGAAGAAATTGAACATAGAGAAATTTCAGCGCAGGATATTCAGGATATACTTCTGAAGAAATATGGTCTGCAGCCGAGTCCGCCTCAAGAAAATATGTGAAACCCTGGATTACTCCTGATTTTCTCCCAGCAGATCAGATGTGCCAAGGCTATAAGTTCAGTATGTATGTGCATCAAATACTGCGGTGCTGGAACAATAAAAGTCTTTCCCGGGTCAATATTCTGACCTCTCCGCTTTTTTATATGGCTATCCGCAGGAGGGCGTGGTATTGTGTGTAGCTGAGAAAAGGGCGCTGGATATGCAGCGAAAATTACTGACAAACGGAAACATCTTCAAGCGAACAGACGGCCGCTGGAACGGCGTGGTCTGGTACTCGGACGAGCAGGGAGCGAAAAAGCGAAAGTCCTTTTGCGGGACCACCAAACAAGAGGTCAAAGATAAAATCACTGCCTACCTTGCCGACCTCGACCGACAGCTCACAGCCTCAGATGAATCCAAGGCAAATCTGGAGGAAAGTATGGGCAGATGGCTCCGGGTATTCAAATTTTCCTCTGTGGAGCGTGGTACCTACGACCGGCTGGAGTGCACTGCCAAGCATCAGATCTACCCGATCCTCGGCGGCAAGGTGGTTGGCGACATCACCTCGGCGGACATCAAGGCGCTGCCGAATCACTGAATGCACAAAGGCTACGCCTACACCACGGTCAAAAAGCCCACAGCATCCTTACCGACTACTTCCACTATTTGACTCAGCAATTCCCAGGAACCCTATGACTGCGGCCCCCATGATCAAAAAGTCAAGCTTTATGGCCGGTCAGGGCAAAGAGGAACTGCCAACCTTCGAAACTGTGACCATCTTCACCCCGGAGGAGATCGCAAAGTTCAAAGCGGAAGCTGTCAGGGCCTGGGGAAACGGGACGCGCATCTATCAGCAGGCGGCCTATACGCTGATGCTGAACACCGGACTCCGCACAGGGGAAGCCCTTGGACTGCTGAACAAGTGACATCGACCTGGAAAACCGGGTCATCCACCTCCAGCGGGGTGTGAAGGAGGTTTCCCGGCGAGAAGGCACCGAATCCATCAGCGGCCGGGAGGTAAAGATCGGCAAGCTGAAGAGCACCTCCAGCAAGCGGGATGTTCCACTCAACCAAGCTGCAGTGGACGCCATTCTGGAGCTGAGGGCGGAACGGTACTTCGGAGAGGACAGCCCTCTCATCTCGGATGAACACGGAGGTTATACCCGGCCGGTAAACTTCAGGAAACGATACTACCGCATCCTGGGAGCGGATGGCCTGAAACAGCGGGGACTCCATACCCTCCGCCATACCTTCGCCACCAATCTGGTCAACGGAGTTAAACAGCCGGGCGGAACGATCCGCTCCCTCTCTCCCCGGCAGGTGGCCGACCTCCTCGGCCACTCCACCTCAGAGATCACAGAACTATACTACGTGAAAAAGGATACCTCCCGCCTGGCAGGGATCACGGCAGGATTCGATCTCTGAAGCACCCTCCCAAAAAGCGCCCCTGACCGGAAGCCAACCGGCCGGGGGCACAAAACTTTGATGCCAAAATGATGCTGCAGCAGACGGAAACAGTAAAAACGGATGACACCGGATACCACATTCAGGGCATCATTGGAGCATCACCCGCGGTCTTCCGAAAATCATTCCCTCGAAAAAGTAACAAAAAGCCCCAATTTCTCGGGGGGTTCGGGATACTCAATGGCAGGGGCAGAAGGATTCGAACCCTCGGCACGCGGTTTTGGAGTGGCTGGGGAAGTCTGCACTCTATATAAAACGTCCCTACTGTCCCAAACACTGGCCGACTCGCAATAGTTCGTCCTTTACATTTCTGATGCTTTATTGATGCTGTCATCCTTTCGAGCAATACACCTGCCGCGCAAAACAATAAAGATATCTATACTCTATGCCATCGCTTTTATCAATCCTCTTTTTTATTTTGTGAGATATTTTTTAGTATCTCGATTTCCCCCTCTGTTTGGAGGACATAAGCCGTTGAACTGATGGCACATTGCAAGGGCAAAACGCCCCTCATATAAAAGTAGATTGCTCTCGCCTGCCTCTATTGGCCACTGGGGCGAGAAACGAGACAAACCACTTTCAGTCTAAGCCAGCTCAGAATTTGCAGGGCTGTAAACAATATAGGCTTCTCCCCTTTGGGCAGCCATGCAACCCGGGGTATGCTTTTGCTCCTTAGCTTTACAAAAAAGCAAAAAGAATAATCCACTAGTATAAACAACTATCTACGATTACAAGGGTTATGCTTGATTTAACGAGTCCTGATTTAGGAGTCAGCAGAAAAATTTAGCCTCCCCCAAAAACGCTCTCCATTTCTCTACGACTTCACTGCCACGGGCTTCAATGATCCGCAAAATATTCCGTAGGAAACGGTCCGGGATTTGGGAGTTGTTGTTGCATAGCAGACACTTCCCCGCCTTTGTAATCCACACTTTTGTCGCATGGCGGATGGTGTGCCCTCCGCCACATGGACATAAACTGGCTCCAGAGGGTCGCTCTCGTTGGCCCAAAAGTACACCCAATATGGGCCGATCTTAAAAACCTGAGGCATTCTCAAAGCCTCCCTGTCGGGCAAACTCTAAAATTAAGTGGACAGTCGATTCAATCACTTCCTGATACCGAGCAATCTCCTCGGGAGTGAAGCCATCAACATTCTCCCAGCGGTACGCCGGGAGAAAACAGGCGGCGTGATGGAATCCATCTTTGGCGTCCGTCTTTTCTATATATTCTATATATACTTTGACCTCGCCGTTTGGAAGCATATCGGAATGAACGATTTCAGTATCACCGTCGATTTGCAGAAATGGATACATCATAGAAGCCGCACCTCACTTATCAAAGTCTTATGTGTCTCTATAGAAAGTATAAGATAAGAGTAGTGAAAATAAAAGTATAAGCTTTTTACAGTATGTGTTAGGCTAAACGAGGCTATCCCTCAATAGAGCCATTGGATCTTCTTGCTGTGTCTGTCCATTAACTTTTGGCTTTGTGCCGGGATTGGACCTTTTCACAATTTATATAGCGATAATGCGCTTCCATCAGAAGCTTCTGGCCTGTATGGAAGCGCATTATCTTTTTTTGCTGCCTACACAAGCGGCTGCGCAAAATACTCCCTGACACATTGGATCAGGGCTCTCAGCGCCGGATTGCCCTGGAGCGCCCGATAATAAATTCCAAAAGAGACCAGTTCGGTGTCTTTCAGCGGGAGCTTTGCAATCAGCGGCATATCCGGAAGCAGCAGAGCCAGGAGGGCCAAAATACCGTAACCAGATGCCACCAGAACAGTGATTTCTTCCGCCGAATCGCAGAAATAAAATTCTGAAAGCAGCCGCTCCCCCATGAGCTGCCCCTGTACCTGTGCGATGGAAAGCGGCCCCTTTGGTAGGATGAACAGCGCCAGCTTCTCCTTCTGCAGGTCACGCAAGCACACCTCCCCTTGGCTGGCTAAGGGATGGCCGCTGGCGCAGAAGCATATAAGGCCGCTTCGATCCTTGTGCCGGTCTTTGCAGCGGCGGAAGCGCTGATCCCCTTTACGGGAAAACGCTCATGGAGCGCTCCTTCACATGGGTTACAGAGCTGGAGTTTCTGTTCTATACAGCGACGAACAAATTCTAGAAAAGCTTACTGGAGGAAGCCGCTTGGAGGAAGCCGCTTCCATTCCGCTCACAGGTCCTTGTATTGCTGAATTACTGATATTTGCTCCTCAAACTCGAAAGCACAAAATCAGAGATATGCAATGTTTAGTTGGATTTCTTGGATAAGCCGGTGCATTGACTTGATACTATGCAGGTATCCTATCAGCAGCATTTTAAACATACTGACAGGATCAACAGATAGATGACTATTTGAAGGATCGTACGGGGGCGCAAAGTCATAGATAAAATCAAGTTAAATCTTATGACTGATTTGCAGAGCAATTGATTTTCAGGAATCAATTCTTCTATGTCCAGAACTACCATGCCTATCTGGCCGCTTTACCGTGCCATCATGCTCCATTCCCCTCTTAATTTTAATTATACCCTAAGATTGGAGTTTCTGAGGACCTTGTCAACAGGTCCACTCCTTGACACTATCACTGAGGGCCTTCTCGCGAGTAGTCTTTTCCGGCAGGTACACAGTCTGCCGAAAAGCGGTCGGCTTGGCTATCGCCTGGTCATGACAGTCGATTTGGAAAAGGAAAAATCAAGATTTCCGCTCCACCAATCCCGTAATCTCTGGCGATGCGACCTACAATCCGGTTAATGGGGATACGATATAGGAACAGCCCCGTTTACACGCTTCACAGCTTGGATATGAGACGGGGGAGGGAAAACAATATACAGCTGGCTACAATCCGGAAACGGGAGAGTCCATCTGGACAAACAATCCCGACTAGGGCCATATGGTTAGGCTGCGATAAATCTTTATGCCCGGTCAACCATCCCACCTAAATGTTCAGGCAGGCATTCAATACCTTCTGGTCGATATTACCACCGCTGCAGATCAGTACGGTTTTTCCAATGGCCTGACACTTGTTTTCCAGCAGAGCGGCAAGCGGCATTGCTCCAGCCCCCTCAAGAGTCAACTTGCCATACAGACAGGCCATTTTGACGGCTTTTCGAATGGATTCCTCCGTGACGGTTACAATCTCGTCCACATATTGCTCAATATAAGGATAGAGGTACGGCTCCCCGGTCTTTCGTACGCATGCATCTGCCATGGAGGCGCAGTGTTCCAGTGTCAACAGGTTCCCTGCCTGCCTGGAGGCATAGTATACTGCGGAACCTTCTGGCATGACGCCGACAAGTTTTACAGATGGTTTCAACTGCTTCATTGTAAAGGAGATACCCGTGATCAACCCGCCGCCCCCTATAGGGACGATTACCTGATCCAGGTCCGGGATCTGCTCCAGAAGCTCCAATGTGATGGTCCCTTGGCCTGCGACAGTATAGCGGTCAGAGACAGGATGCACATAAAACATCTTTTCCGTTTCCGCGAGCTCACAGGCTGCAAGAAAAGAGTCATCATAGGTTTCTCCGATTTCCAGCAGGTTGGCACCCAATGACCGAATATAGTCTTTTTTAATCTGCGGCGTAGGGACAGGGACAACAACGGTCGCCGGAATTCCAAGGCGGCTTGCTGCCAACGCACAGGCCATTCCGTGGTTACCGGATGAGGCCGTAATAATGCGGACTTCTGTACCGGAGGTCTCGATCAGGGTCTTAATCTTATTGGTGGCCCCGCGGAATTTATAGGCAGCAGAGGGAAGCAAATTTTCTGCCTTTAAATAGACGGGGGTTCCCAATTCCTGATCCAGCGGCGCGATTGACAGTAACGGGGAAGGCGGAAATTCTTTCCGCAGCCGCTGCTTGGCCGCTAGCATATCCGAGATCTGAATGGGTTCTAAAATTTGGCCGAGCACCCTCAATTCCTCCTTTTACACAATTTCAAAGATAGACTCAACCTCTACCGTCAGGCCGAGGGGTAGGCTATTTGTTCCGATAGCAGACCTAGCGTGACGCCCCTCCTCACCAAACACGTCTATGAATACTTGGGACGCTCCGTTGATGACCTTAGCCTGCTCGGTGAAATCGTCAGCCCCGGCGACAAAGCCCAGAATCTTGACGCATCGTTTGACCCGGTTCAGGTTCCCAAGATAGCTTTCAAGCGCAGACAAAGTGTTAATTGCGCAAACCCTTGCCGCATACTGCGCCTCTTCTACCGTGACATTTACCCCCACGCGGCCAGTCAAATTCTTTCCACGGTCCATGCTACCCTGACCTGAAACAAATATCAGGTTCCCTGTCTGATTCACTGGTTTATAAAGACCGGCGGCATTCAGCTTTTCTGGCAGTTCAATGTCGCACTTTTTCAAATTTTCATAGATATCCATGGTTTTCCTCCTTCAAACAAGTACTCAGATAATATCAACCATCAACAGGGAAATCTCCTCCACGCTGTGGTAGAACCGTTCTCTGTCGGTCAGGGCGGTCCCCCTTTCGTTCTCAATTTGTTCTGCAATCTTGAGAAGCCGTGCATCACTGCTGATTCTCCACTGCATCCCGAATGCAATTAGTTTCTGCGCGGATTCCAAAAGCCGCACAGCTCCATAGGAATTGGGTTCTCCCGCACATTCTAGTGCACTTGCAATCTGGAAGGAGAGAAGTTGCTTAAAGGTCTCTTCCATGCTCATGTGACACCTCTAAATTATAGGAAGATATTTCCTCCAGTGACCGCCGTTTTGGCATCGGTACTTTCCACTTTGGGTATCCAAGCGTTACTATAAACTCCGGGCAAATCTGTTCCGGCAGCTCCAGAATCTTTTTCACAATTTGCGGGTGGTATGATTTGATTACACAGGTCCCCAACCCATGGCTTGTAGCTGCCAGCATCATGTTTTCCGCCGCCATAGCAAGATCGATAATTCCGCAGGTCCGATCAATCGTACCGTTTCTCATCACAGGAAGGCGCTGGCTATCCAGGCAAAATACAATGAGGCAGGGCGGATTTCCTCCGATTCCGGGAGAAAATGCACGAATCTTCTGAACAAGGACTGGATCATCCAGAATGATAAACCTCCACGGCTGCCGGTTACTGGCTGAGGGAGCCAGAATGGCCATTTCTAGCAGTGTCTGAATGATCGTTCTCTCAACGGGCTGATCTGTAAACTGCCGTATGCTTCGGCGGACACACAGGCACTCCTCCAGGCGTTTTCCCTGCTCCATGTTTATCTCTTCAAGAGGTCATATCCCAAACCATAGGGTTTGCCGGGAATAAACTTGCCGTTGCCGCTGGTGCATCCCTGATAGGTAATGCCGTCAGCCACAACTTCTGTAACTTCACCCAGATACCTGCCGTTTTCCACCACGACGCTGCCGCGCAGCAACACCGTATCAGCGCGGCCGATTTGCTCCAGGCCCTCGAACACGTTGTACTCCACGCCAGTGGGGTTGGTCTCCAGCGTGATCGTCCCCTTGTAGTCCGGGTCGAACAGCACCAGGTCCGCGTCAGCGCCCACCTGGATGGTCCCCTTGCGGGGATAGATGCCGTTCAGCTTGGCCGGCGTGGTGCAGCACACATCCACAAACTTCTGCCGTGTCATGCGGCCGGCGGCAACGCCATAGGTCCACAGGGCATTCATGCGGTCGCCGGCGCCGGGGCAACCGTTAGGGACCATCCGGAAGTCGCAGCGCTGATGCTCCTCGTCCCAGCCCCAGTTCTTCTGTGCCTGGGGGATGCCGGAATTGTCAGAGCCGCAGATGGACAGCCAATCCTCATTCAGCGCCTTCCATAGGTAATCCTGGTCCTCCTTGTCCCGCAGGGCCGGAGAGCAGATCCACCGGGCGGCGATGTGCCAGTCCGGATGGTCCATCTTGTGCTTGTCCAGCACCAGATAGTGGGGACAGGTCTCGCCGATCACCGCCTTGCCCTCCGCACGAGCCTTGCGGATCTCCTCGCCAGCCTCGATGCAGCTGACATGGACAATGCACATGGGACAGTGCATGGCATCCGCAAACCGGATGGCACGGGAGACGGCTTCCGCCTCGCCGTAGGGGGGGCGGGTCATGTAGTGGTATTTTGGCTCATAGTGTCCGGTAGCGGCCGCGTCATTGCGGCACTTATCCAGAACGTCCGGATTCTCCGCATGGACCATCATCGTCATGCCCTGCTTGCCAGCCTCCTCCAGGCAGGCCAGCAGCTTGCTGTCATCCATGTAGAGGGAGGTGCCCTTATAGGCCAGGAACAGTTTCATGGTGGGAACACCCATCTCCACCAGCTTTTTGATCTCACCGACGGTCTCATCCGTGAAATCGTTGCAGCAGGCGTGAATGGCGATGTCGGGAGCCACCTTGCCTTTGGCGCGGACATTCAGGCGGTAGTTGACGGAATCCACCAGGTTCATGCCGGGTTCATTGGTGCAGAAGTCCACAATGGTAGTCGTTCCTCCCTGCAGGGCGACCCAGGTAGTCGCATAGGGCTCGTTTGTGGTGATGCCGTCCGTATTGAGCGCCTCAAAGTGGGCGTGGTTGTCCACACCGCCGGGGAGCACATATTTGCCCTCTGCATCCAGGATTCTATCAAAGGGGCCTTCTAGATTGGTGCCGATTGACGTGATCTTTTCATCGACAATGAGAATATCTGCTTTGTACTCACTCTCTGCTGTGACAATGGTCCCGTTTTTTACCAGTGTTCTCATATTGCCGTATCCTTTCCAATTTATCTCGATTCAAATTCTGTTGAGTCTTTGTCATCCAGTTCTAGCAGAGCCCCAAGCAAGACGCTGGCGCCGTTATTTGCATCCTCCCACTCTGTCCATTCCTGTGGACAGTGGCTGACACCGCCAACGCTGGGGACAAAGATCATGCCGCAGTTTGGAATGCACTCTGCCAGAATCATCGTGTCGTGTCCCGCACCACTGTTGAGTGTGCGCTGTGATAATCCGAGATTTTCTGCGGCTTTTGAAATGGCCCTCTTACAAATATCGGACATCGGAACCGGTACTTGCTGAAAAGTGGTTTTCAATGCACACACACCTGCTGGGAAACGTGTCTGAATATATTGTTTCAGACGATCCATGGAGTCAGAGTTCATAGAGCGCACTTCCACAGACATCTCGATCTGCCCTGGAATGACATTGGCCACACCAGGAGATGCGTTCAGCCAACCCACAGTGCAGACCATATCCCGGTCGATTTCCCGTGCCAACTGCTCCAGTTCCACAATCAAGTTGGCTGCCTTAGTCATGGCATCGTCTCGCAAATACATGGGCGTCGTTCCTGCGTGATTTTTGGTGCCCTGAATGGTTACCGTATACCGCTCAATCCCCACAATTCCATTTACAACGCCGATTTGGATTTGTTCCTGGTCCAGAATCCCCCCCTGTTCAATATGGAGTTCCAAAGATGCGTCAATCTTGTTAAGGTCTGGGAAATAAGCGGCACGGACATTTTCACGAGTAATTCCGAATTGCTCCATTTTGGAAACAGCGATGTCTGTTAAGTCATCCATGTGCCCAACAAAGGCGCCGCTTCCTAACAGCCCGACAACGGTGTTTCCCTCCTCTTCTGCCCAAGCTGCGACCTTTACCGTGTGCTGTAATTGGATGTCATGTTCCTGAAGCGTTTTGACCGCCTCTACTGCGGCCAGCACGCCTAAACACCCATCAAAAATTCCGGCATTGGGCACACTGTCAATATGGGAACCCAGCAAAAGGATCCGATCAGTATCCCCACGGCAAGTGCCGATTACATTGCCTACGGGGTCAACTTCCGTCTCAAGTCCGGCATCCTCCATGTAACGTCGGACAAGTTCAACGCTCTCGTAGTATTCCTTGGAGTATGTAAAGCGGTTGACCCCGCCTTCGGGTGCAGCACCGATCTTTCCCAGCTCCTCCATATGTTCTCGAAGCCGTTTACCTTGCGTCTTCAACATATATGAGCCTCCTTACTTTTTGCGGTTGCGCTGGAGGGAGGTAATGATCACGGCCAGCAGGATTACCACACCCTGTGCAATATCCTGATAGTAGTAGGAAATATTCATCAGTGTCATGCCATTTTTCAGAACGCCCAGAATCAATGCGCCCAAAAGAGTGCCTGCTAGGTTGGGCTCTCCTTCCTTAAAAGCGGTCGCGCCTAAATAAACCGTTGCGATTGCTTGCATCTGATAGCTATCTGCTGCCGTCACATGAGCGGAGCCCATACGCGAAGTCAAAACCAACGCTGTAATCGCCATTCCAATCCCGCAAAAGACAAAGCCCCACATGGAATTCGATTTCACATTGACACCAGACATCAAGGCAGCCTCTTTGTTGCCGCCGATTGCATATGTATGACGGCCGAAACGCGTCTTGCTCAGCACAACCGCGATAATCAGCAACCAGAATGCTAGAATGAAGATCATGGTCGGAATGCCGAGAAAGCTCATGTTTCCGAAAGCATCAAAGCTGTCCGGCAAACCGGAAATCGGATGGCCCTCTGTATATGCTTGGTTAATTCCGGACAGTAGAAAGCCCGTACCCAACGTGCAAATAAAATCAGGAACACCGCCATAGGCAATTAACGTGCCGTTCAGCAGGCCGATTAAGGCACCGCCCAGCAAAGTCAACAACACTGCCACTGGCATGGAAATGCCAAAGTCCACCATCAGAGCCGCGCAGAAAATGCCCAGCAAGCTCGTCCCATATCCAATGGAGAGGTCGATTCGGCCTGTAATCATCACGACCGTTAAGCCCCCACCCAAAATCGCAAGCATAGAAATCTGTCTCAAAACCGTCAAAATGTTGCTTCTTGTTAAAAAGACGTCTGTGCTGAGTGAGAAGAAAATGCAGATCACGATGAATGCAGCAACTGTGCCATACTTTTTGGCCAATGTGCCCAAATTGATTGTTTTAGCTTTTTCCATTTTTCCCTCCGGTATCATTATGCCTCTGCATACCCTGGAAACCTATTATAATGGCATCAGGAAATTGCATATTTTAGGATTTCATTAGAATCTTTCAGTTGATCTCGGTTTAATATCGCCGTAACCCTGCCCTCACTCATGATAACTACCCGGTCGCACAGCGCCTGGATCTCCGGAATTTCAGAAGAAATGACGATACTAGGGATTCCGATCTTTACAAAATCAGAAATCAGCCGGTAAATATCGCTTTTCGCACCCACGTCGATACCGCGGGTCGGCTCATCAAATATATAGATTTGGATATCGTCATGCGCGATTAATTTTGCAAGCACAACTTTTTGCTGATTTCCGCCAGATAGTTCTCCGGCCTGCTGCTCAATGCTGCGCCGGCTCAATGTCATTTTATCGACGCATTCTGTCACAACCGCTTTCTCTTTCTTCTCTTGAAGCAAACCGAATTTACTGAACTTCTTCAGATTTCCCAGCGTGACATTCTCCCGAATGGGGAGTGATAGAACCAACCCCTGCTGACGCCGCTCTTCTGGAACCAACATAATACCGGCGGCAATGGAATCCCGAATATTTTTGAATTCCACTTTCTTTCCGTTTAAATAAATATCTCCGCTGACTTTTTTATCAACGCCGACCATAGAGCGAATGGTCTCCGTACGCCCCGCGCCTACCAGTCCAAAGAACCCCAGGACTTCTCCCCTGTAAAGGTTAAAGGATACATCCTTTACAAGCTCTGACCGGGAGAGGTTTTCCACACGCAAAATCTCTTCTCCCCGCTGGTGCCCCTGAACAAATTCATCTGTGAACTCCACATCTCGGTTGACCATCATATGGATGAGGCGTTTTTCATTCATTTCAGAGACAGGCTTGGTACCGATGAGACACCCATCTCGCAAAACAGTTACTTCATCTGCGATCTTGAAGATTTCTTCCAGGCGGTGAGAGATATAGATAATGCTTTTTCCATTTTCCTTGAGATACTGAATATAGCTCAGCAATTCATCGATTTCGTGATATCCCAAACGGGCCGTGGGCTCGTCCATGATAATGACCTCGGCATCTTGGGAAAGAATGCGCGCAATCACAAGCATCTGTTGGCCGGAGACACTGAGATCCTTGACTTTCGTCTTTGGCTCTAGTTTGATTTTCAGCTTCTCCAGCAATTCGCTTGCGTCAGCATACATTTTTCGGAAATCGACGAGTTTTGTACCCTTTATATATGGCTCACGACCCAGGTAGATGTTCTCAGCCACTGTAAAATAGTCCACCAGCGCAAGTTCCTGCGGCACATAGGCAATCCCCATATCCTGTGCTTCCGCATAATTGCGGGGATTGATTTCCTCCCCGTTCATTTTGACGGTGCCACCATCTTTTGTGATGACACCGGTCAAAATTTTCATAAGAGTGGATTTTCCTGCTCCGTTTTCACCCAACAAAGCCAAAACAGTTCCCTTTTTTAACAGCAAACTCACGTCTTTCAACGCATAGACGCCGCCGAACTGTTTATCGATGTGGGACATTTCAATCACATACTCACTGGACACCTGATTCCCCCCTTGTTGTCATGCGCGGATTGTCAAGATAGGTGCATAGGGTGGAATCTTCCACCCTATGCCCATAGTTGTCCTACCACAGTTAACCCTGGTAAAATTCATCAATATTAGATGCATCAATGATGTTATACTCAATTGGATACATCGCGCTGCAATCTTCACCTGCGCATAGCATTTCCGCAACTTCAATCGCCTCGGCGCAGGCATTTTCAAAACCGGTATTCGCAGTTGCAAGGATCTGTCCACCCTCAGCAACATTTTTCAAAACATCTTCTTCGCCGTCATAGCCGACAATCAGGATGTCGTCCCGCCCCATAGCCTGGCAGGCCTGTAGCGCGCCGATAGCCTCCAAGTCAAACGAACACCAAATCGCCTTGATGTCAGGGTTTGCAATCAGAGCACTCTCGGTAATGTCATAGGCGAGCTCTGTGGTGCCAGGGAAACCTGTGTATCCATCATTGACCAGTTCGATATTGGAATACTCATTGAGGATTGCCAGCATGGTCTGATAGTGTGCTCTGGGTACAGGGTGATCATTGTGGTGCATTGTAATAATTTTCCCCTCAAAGCCCATCTCCGCAGCAATCTTCATATAAAGTTCGGCAGCAGAAGCAAAGTCATTAACGGCAAACATCGTGTCGCACCCTTCGATCCAGCCGGATTCATAGGAAATCACATAGATTCCGCGCTCCTTTGCCCGGGCAACTACATTGATCAAGGCCTCGGCCTCACCGTTGGCAATGATGATAACATCGCAATTTTGTTCAATCAAATTCTCAATATCTGTTGTCTGCTGTGCCGCTGCACCGTTTGCATTTGTTGCAATCACCTCATGCCCGCGATCTTCGGCATTGGCAATCAGGGTCTCATATACATCTTGATTATGCTGATTGGATGTGGCATTGATGCTGACTCCAATTTTAAGCTCTCCTGTTTTTGCTTCTGTTGAGATTTCCGCATTTGAGGAACCTTGGGCTCCTTGTGTTGTGTCTGAGGGGGGATCACTCTGAGATGTTTCTGTGTCTGAAGTGCATGCTGCCAAACTGACAGTCATAGCTAGGGTAACCAACAGCGCAAAAAACTTCTTCATGTACGTTTCCTCCTTTATTTTTCTATCTTTATTTCCAAGGTGTCTCCCTCAACAAGGCCACCTATAGAAATCTCAGAACTTCACGATATCCTGCAGCCCCAAGATGTTTTTAGGCTCTGGGCTTGCCCAGAGACTCCTTTTTGCGGTCTTGCACCCCATATCGACCAATGCCTCACAAAACTTCACAGCAGGACTGACGCCGTCAATCACAGGAACTCCCAATTTTTGATTGAGAGCATCCACAAATTGGACGAAACCGGCACAGCCCAAAACCACACATTCCGCCCCATCCCCTTCTACACATTTTCTCCCCTGCTCTGCCAAGGCCCGTAATCCCGTCTCCGGATCTTTGTCAAAATCTAGGACGCCAAGACCAGTGCTGCGGCAGGATTTGCAGAATTGCTCCACGCCGTGCAGGTGAAGTGACTCCCGAACTACCTGTTCTGAACGATCCAATACGTATACGACAGAAAAATTGGGCGCAATCATTTTTGCTACGGTAAATGCTGCCTGTGCAATTCCAATGACTGGCTTTTCTGTTACCTCTTTGGCTGCCAGCAGACCCGGATCACCAAAACAGGCAATAATAAACGCATCTGCATGTTCTTCCCGGTCTCCTTTAATAATTTCAGAGAGAACACCAGGCACTGCCAGATATTCATCATACATACTTTCAATGCTCTCCGGGCCTGTGCTGGGACTTACCGCGTATACTTCTGTATCTGGCCGAGCAAATTTTTTTCCGGCCACAGAGATATCTTCCGTCATCGTCCATGTTGTATTGGGATTGATAATTTTAATCTTCATACAGCAAGCCTCCTCCTTCAAACAAATAGACTATATTCTCCTTAAAAAATGCCGAAAATTTAGGTAAATATCCAGTTTTGTACATCATAACACTCTTTTTCAGTTTTGTAAAATCGAATTTTAAAAATATAAATTTATAAAAACTAAATTCTAAAATTATAAAAATATGATCTGGTATCAACTGAAAAAGAATGATATAATTGAAAATATATTACCAGTCTTTGCCAGGAGGGGATCTCTATGCATATAAAGCAGCTGGTCTCATTTGTCACAGTAGCCAGGACCAAAAATATGGCGCAGACCGCCTTGGCTCTGAACTATTCGCACTCCACGATTTTTGGACATTTGGAATCTTTGGAAAAAGAGTATAGTACAAAGCTCTATTGCCGAACATCACACGGAATTGAGCTGACTCCGAAGGGCGAGCTGCTTCTTGAATACGCCAAAAAGATATTGGAGCTTTATGATGAGTCTTGTGCGACACTCTTGGATACCAAGCAATCGATTCTGCGGGTCGGTGCAACGGAGTCCGGTGATGTTTGCTTTATGCACGAAGTCTTACAGGAATTTGTCCACAACTTTCCAGCTGTCGAAATTGAGTATTCAAAAATGACTTCTGATGTATCAGTTTCCAAATTGATTGCAGGAACCTGTGATGTGTCCATTATCTGTGAATTTGACTTTCATCCAGAGGGGCTTTATGCTCGTTATCTCGGAACGCTTCCCTTAATTTTTGTAACGGTGCCTGGATATTGGAAAATTCTTCAGGAGCAGTCACCACAGTCGCTTCCGCCACTCCTTGGCACGATGAAAATGCCTGTTGCAGAGCAAATGCTTCAGTCAATCGAACTGAAGTTTGACAACTACTTCTCCTCCCTGTCCAACATCGGAGATCTGGAAACAATCAAACAGTTGTTGTCATATAATCGCGGTGTCGCACTTCTCCCGGAAATGTATGTACGGGCGGATATTCAATCTGGGAGCTTGATCCAGTTTCCTAGAATTCATCAGGTAGTTCGTTTGGATGCGTTCGTGGTGACGCCATCCAAGCACAAAATTGGCCCCATTACAAAAGAACTGATTGCCTTGGTCTTTGCAAAGTACAATCCAAATAATTTAGATGAAAACAATATCCTGCCCTGATAAAGGCTCACATAACAGAGTCAGGTTTTGAAAAATAACTATTATGGCAGAAGCCTGACCATGGAAGAAATTAGGATGATCTACGGTGTATCGAAAGCGGCCGAAAAAGCTCCATGAACAGCTGAAGGACTCTGACAAATGGCAGAGTCCTTCAAATTTTTTTCGATTTCTTGTTTACAAACCGCCTCTGAGTGTCCTTATCAGTAGAGGGTATTTTCCGTCATTCGGAAACCTGACCTTAGTCGTAACAAAGAACGCCCGAATCACAGTACACGTAGGAGTGGCGATGATGAATTTGTTGGGACGGCGTCAAAAGCAGTTGCTGCACTTCCTGACCGCTGACGCGGAGAGAGGAATCCTGAACTACACCCTCCAGGGGATACGGAAAGGCCTAGATAATGAGACGCCGGACAAGCCGACCGCTCTCAGTACGGAGCAGCAGATGGTTGCCATGGGCAAGCTTCTGGAGTGCGCAGAAGTCAACTTCCGAACGCTCTGTGACCCGATCCACTACCAGTAGCTGAAGTGCATCGGCGTGGTCAACTCCGTGGATGAGTTCCTGCGTCTGGTTCATCCAAATGATGTCCTCGATGCTTCGAAGGAGGATGCTGATTGAAAAAATCAAGACCCAGCAAAAAGGCTGCCGGGTCAACTGTTAGACTGAAAGCACAAACATTGGATTGGGATCTGCCGACAGGAGGTGCGCATGAAAGAGTCCCATTACAAAAGCTATGATGACCTGCCGCTGTTCCTCAACGCGGAGATGACGGCAAGGGTGCTGGGCGTGTCACCGTCCAGTGGTTACGAACGGATGCACGAACTGGGCTTCTCAGTGCTGTGTCGGCGGCCACATGGTGGTGCCCAAGGAGCAGTTCATCCGGTGGGTGAGCGATCACACAGGAGGCGGCAGTTGAAGCGCAGCAGCTATCGAGACGGTTTCTTTCTTCCCAACGAGTTATTCCAGCTGGGACTAGACTATGGTGAGATCGCCGGACCTACCCCCAGCATCAAGACAATTAGGAAAGCGGTGGTATGAGCGGGAACACGGCGCGCAAGTACATCTGCCAGTTGGAAGAGCAGAGCCTTATCGTCTTGGAGCCCACTGAGATAATCACCAAGATAGGAGAAAAAGCGCAATGGAAATCTGCTGTTTTCCCTCCGAGCTATCGGAGAGGCAATTGACGAGCACTATGACCGCCAGCTGGCGGAGCTGGAGCTGGCAGCGGAACGCCAGCGGGTGGCCAACCTCCTGCGGAAGCGAGAGCCCCCAACGTGACCGCCTGTGAGTTGCTGTGTGTCCCATTTGCGGGGGGGGGGGCGGAGTCCCTGCCCCACTCAGCGGCTTCGGACGAATTCGGCCCGTTTTGGGGATTTTCCAAGGGATGAAAAGGGCGCGGGATAACCCCAAAGTGTTGCCCGCAGTGCGGAGCGCACCTGTGACGCCGTTACCCGCATGACCAGGGAAGCTGTTTTTACCCACCCTCATGTGGGGCAAGCATCGCGTCCGGCTATACGCCGGACGCAGTTCCGGGCGGAAGCCCGGACCCACTTTGCGGCCAGAGGCCGAAGGGCAGGGAAAGAAACCGGGCGCTGGCCGGTCATGGACTCTGCGGCCTGCTGGGTTTTGCGATGCTGTAACAAAGAAGAGTTATTTTTCTCTGTCATGAAGTCCCCTGTAATTCTGCCCCTGTGGGCCGCTGTGTCGGGCGAATAGGGGCGGGGTGGCCCGTACACCCCGCCCGACGAATTTGGGCCAGCTTGGACGCTTGTGGAAGGAGCTGCGGCAACCAGCCCGGATTCCCTTTTTGAGGGTTTCGTGGAGCGAAGAAACGCCGGGGTCACTTGGACTCCACTTTTAAGTGGATCTCTCAAAAATTGCGCCGCAATAAAACAATAGGAAGTCATCCCCATATCAAGACCTGATATGCTAAAACAAAGAAAGAGCTGCCGGCGGCAGCTCTTTCTGAACTTTATGATAATAGTCTGCCTTTCCTCTGGCTATTTCTTTTTTCTGTGGTATGTTGTGTTGCTGAGAAAGGGGGCTGGAATATGCAGCTAAAATTATTGACAAACGGTAACACCTTCAAGCGAACAGATTGCCGCTGGAACGGCGTGGTCTGGTACTCGGACGAGCAGGGAGCGAAAAAGCGAAAGTCCTTTTGCGGGACCACCAAACAAGAGGTCAAAGATAAAATCACTGCCTACCTTGCCGACCTCGACCGACAGCTCACAGCCTCAGATGAATCCAAGGCAAATCTGGAGGAAAGTATGGGCAGATGGCTCCGGGTATTCAAATTTTCCTCTGTGGAGCGTGGTACCTACGACCGGCTGGAGTGCACTGCCAAGCATCAGATCTACCCGATCCTCGGCAACAAGGTGATTGGCGACATCACCTCGGCAGATATCAAAGCCCTGCTGAATCACTGGATGAATGAGGGCTACGCCTACACCACGGTCAAGAAGGTCTATAACATCCTCACCGACTACTTCCGCTATCTGACCCAGCAGGAGTACATCCCGAAGAACCCGATGGCTGCGGCGCCCATGATTAAGAAGTCAAACTTCATGGCCAGCCAGGGCAAGGAGGACCTGCCGACCTCTGAAACGGTGACCATCTTCACCCCGGAGGAGATCGCGAAGTTCAAGGCCGAGGCTCTCCAGACCTGGGGCAACGGAACACGCATCTACCAGCAGGCGGCCGCCTATACGCTGATGCTGAACACCGGACTCCGGACTGGAGAGGCGCTGGGCCTGCTGAACAGCGACATTGATCTGGAGAACCGCGTCCTCCACCTTCAGAGGGGCGTGAAGGAGATCTCCCGGCGGGAGGGGAGCAAATCCACCAGCGGCAGAGAGGTAAAGGTCGGCAAACTGAAAACGGCCTCCAGCAAGCGGGATGTCCCCCTCAATCAGACGGCAGTGGACGCCATCCTGGATCTGAGAGCAGAACGATACTTCGGAGAGGACAGCCCTCTCATCTCGGATGAACACGGAGGCTACACTCGGCCTGTAAAATTCCGGAAACGATACTACCGCATCCTGGAAGCGGCCGGCCTGGAACAGCGGGGACTCCATACCCTCCGACATACTTTCGCCACCAATCTGGTCAACGGCGTCAAACAGCCGGATGGAACGATCCGCTCCCTCTCTCCCCGACAGGTGGCCGACCTCCTCGGCCACTCCACCTCAGAGATCACGGAACTCTACTACGTGAAAAAGGATACCTCCCGCCTGGCAGGAATCACGGCAGGATTCGATCTCTGAGGCACGTAAAAAAGAACTCCCCTGGCCAGCAGATAACTGGTCAGGGGAGGAAAACTTTGATGTTAAAATGATGCTGTAGTAGACAGAAACAGTAAAACGGATGACACCAGATACCACATTCAGGGCATCATTGGAGCATCACCCGCGGTCTTCCGAAAATCATTCCCTCGAAAAAGTAACAAAAAGCCCCAATTTCTCGGGGGGTTCGGGATACTCAATGGCAGGGGCAGAAGGATTCGAACCCTCGGCACGCGGTTTTGGAGTGGCTGTGGAAGTTTACACTCTACATAAAGCTTCCTTAGTGTCCCAAACACTTGCCGATTTACACCGATTCACCTTTCGCCATTCTGATGCTTTTTTGATGCTCTTGCCAAATCGGAGCAACACACCTGCCACACAGAACAATAGAGAATTTTCTTGATGCCTCTGTTTTTGACAATCCCCTTTCTTCTTTTTTTCAAGAGCTTTTTGGTCGTTTCATTCGCTCTATATCATCCTCGAACTTTCTTCAGGCATTCGCCTGTTGGAGATAAAACTCACTCTCCGCAACCCAAACCACAAAATCATACTCCAGGCGGGCAGCTTGCGACGGGACAATATTATCCACAATCATTTTCATAGTTTCCATTGATGTTCTGCCTTTTGACGGTCATTCGATTGGAATAATCCATTAATGAACTGATTTAATCATAGCTCATTTTTGAACCCTTTCCCGTATCTCCAGAAAGTAGGAATGCCGCCCCAAAATCGAAAATTTCCACGATTTCGGAACGGTATGGTATAGAGGTGATGTCCTCCCTGTCCAGAGCCTCTAAGGGTGACATGGTCACCCTTACCATGTCACCGGATAGCAGCTGTGAGCTGGACCACCTGACCGTCCGGGACAGGGACGGCAAGCGCATGAATGTGATCATGGAAAGCGACACCAAGTATAGCTTCACCATGCACGGCTCCGAGGCGGAGATCGAGGCCACCTTCTCCAAGATTGAGGAGCCCCCGAAATAGACCTCGCCGATATTCCCGCCAACACCTACCATACGGACGCCGTGCTTTGGGCGGTGGGATAGGGTATTACCGCCGGCACTTATGCACCACCTTCAGCCCCAACAACATCTGCACTCGCGGACAGATCGTCACCTTCCTCTATCGGGATATGGCTGACTGATGATAAACATTGATGATGAACAGACAAAATCGTCATCAATCCTCTGACAGTTGCAGAGAGTGAGCACGTCCATAGTATCGACATGGCCCCGCATCTCCCGTCTGGAGAGATGCGGGGCCGCGCTTTTTTCTCAGCCTTCACCGAACAAAAAACAATGCAGCGGATGAACCGCACGCATCCAACGCCATGCCCATCACTTAGTGTTCCAGACTGCGGCTCCGTCATGATTGCCAAGTAGAACATTCAACGCATTGAATTTTTTGGAAAGCGAATAATCTTTTTTCACACACCCACTGACTTCTCCTCTATAGGAGAGAAAATTCCAACGTCACGGGGCCAGCGTGCAGAAGCGAGCCCCTGGTAGTCATCGCCGTAAAGACTGCGCAGCATGAAACAAGGAAAAAGCATCTGCTGACGCGGTCACAAAAAATATTGATCCAGCAGTCCGGTTTTGAGCCTCCGAGGTTGTGGTATATAAGAGTAGGAGGTGTACGCGCCGGGTTCACCTCGGGGGTCTTGGAAGTATCTAAGTCAGGCCATCCCCCTCAGGAATTGCGTCGCTAAAATAAAGAATAGGGCATTTCTGGCCGGCGGATAGAGCTGGAAGTACCGACTACGGTGCATAAGGGTGGAACTTCGCAGCTTTTGGCTTTGCGGAGGCCATCCCTCTCGTTCTCGCACAGGTCCCCGTCCACGACCCGGAAAGCTCACTCCGCCTCAACCGGACATTCTTCCTCCCGGGAAACATCTGTTTTTTCGATAATATAAATGAATATTTAGTATTTTTCTAATCTTTTTTCATTGGATATAATTCGGATAAAGACTCCGGACATTGATATGGGAGGTACCTATATGAACCACAGAATCGAATCCATGCGGCCGTCCGCGTCCATGGTGCTGATGGCCAAGGCGAAGGAACTCCAGAAGCAGGATCCCACCGTTATCGGTCTGGCCGGCGGCGAACCGGACTTCTCTACCCCGGACCGAATCTCCATGGCCGCCATCCGCAGCCTGTCCGAGGGGTATACCCACTACGTGGTGGGCCCCGGCCTGCCGGAGCTCCGGGCCGCCATCCGGAAAAAGCTGCTGGAGGAAAACGGCATCGACTGGGACGAGAACTGCATTCTGGTGACCCCCGGCGGGAAAAACGCCATTTACTTGGCCGTGCAGGCCCTGCTGAATGAGGGGGACGAGGCCATCGTCCTGGACCCGGCCTGGGTCTCCTATGAACCCATCATCCAAGCCGCCGGCGGCGTCACCGTGAAGGTGAAGCTGGATCACGCCAAGGACTACAAGATCACCTCCCAGGCCCTGGAGGATGCCTGCACCAACAAGACCCGGCTGCTGATCATCAACTACCCCAACAACCCCACCGGCCGCATCCTCCACGAGGACGAGGCCGACATCTTGGAGGCCTTCCTGCTAGCTCACCCCCAGGTGTACCTCCTCTCCGATGAGGTGTACGAGCGCATCGTCTACGGCCGGCATAGCATCAGCATGGCCGCCCGCCCCTCCGTCCGGGAACGGGTCATCACCATGAACGGCTTTTCCAAGAGCGTGGCCATGACCGGCTGGCGGATGGGCTACCTGGCCGCCCCCAAGCCGGTGTACGACGTGGCCTACAAGCTCTACCAGCACAGTTTGTCCTGCATGAGCGGTTTTTTGCAGAAGGGCGCTATGGAGGCCTTCCGCTGCCAGAGGGAGATCGAGGACATGCGGCAGGTCTATGAGCATCGGCGGGACCTGTTCACCTCCGCCCTAGACGCTATCCCCGGCGTCCGCTGCCTCAAACCCGAGGGTGCTTTCTACGCCTGGGTGTTCTTCGACATCAGGGGCATGACCTCTGAGGAGATGTGCGAGTACCTGATGGAAAAGGCCGGCGTGGTAGGCATGCCCGGCACCGCCTACGGCGAGGAATCCGCCTGTTGCATGCGCTTCTCCTTCGCCACAGCCACCGCCGACCTGGAGCGGGCTGCGGAAAAGATCACCGCCGCTCTGACGGCACTCCAGTAACCCCGGCAGAAAACATACGGAGGGAGCAGTCACATGGAAACAAAAGAAAAAAAAGTTGAATTTTACGGCGGTGCCGTAGGCGTCTGGACCCCCGTCATCGTCATGCTCATCGGCATGATCATCAACACCGTCCTGGCCGGCGGCCTGACCACTCTGCCCATGGTCACCTTCCTAGCCATGGCAGTGGGCTTTCTCTTGGCCAAGGACAAGAAGACCTTTGGGTCCGTCACTCTCAAGGGCCTGCAAAACCCCATGTTCGGCACGGAGGCCGTGGCCTTCATCTTCGCTGGCATCCTGGCCCAGCTGCTGCGCCAGAGCGGCCTGATCCAGGCGCTAATCTATGTGGTGGCCCAGCTGGAGCTGAACACCGGTCTCATTCCCCTCATCGCCTTCCTGACTTGCATGCTGATCTCCACCGCCTGCGGCACCTCCACCGGCTCCGTCACCGCTGTGGCGCCGGTGCTGCTGCCTCTGGCCTTTAGTCTGGACATCAACCCCGGCCTGATGTGCGGCGCCATTATCAGTGGTGCCATCTTCGGCGATAACCTGGCTCCCATCTCCGATACGACTATTGGCTCCGCCCTCACCCAGGAGGCGGATCTGGGCCGTGTGGTCCGGACCCGGTTCCCCTACGCTGCCGTCTCTGCCGCCGTCTCTGCCGTCCTCTTTGTGGTCATCGGCCTCAGCAGCAGTTCCGGAGTCCCCTCCGCCATTGATCTGGACGGCTCCACCCTCCCGGCCCTGGTGCTCCTGGTCCTGCCGGTGATCATGGTGGTCCTGATGCGGCTGGGCTGGGACCTGATGTCCACCCTGATTATCTGCAACCTGACCGGCATGGTCCTGAACCTGGTGCTGGGCACCATCGGCTTCACCGTCATGTTCTCCGCCAGCGGCCCTATCTCCGCCGGCATGAGCGGTATGATGACCCTGGTCCTCTATGTGATGCTGCTGTTCCTGGTGCTGGAGATCCTGAACTCCAGCGGGGCCTTTGAGCAGGTCAGCCGCGGCATCATGCGCTTCTGCAAGACGCCCCGTTCTGCCGAGCTGGTCTGCTATCTGATCGCTTCCGTAGGCTCCATCGTTACAGGTGGCAGCGGCATTGCCATCATCTTCTTCGGCTCTCTGGTCCGAACCATCACCAAGGCTTTCGGTATCGACCGCTGCCGGGGCGCCAACATCCTGGATGGCGTGGCCTGCGGTGCCACCGGCCTGATGCCCCACGGCAATCCCACCCTGCTGCTGGACTATCTGGACCGGGAGCTGATCCCCGCCATGAGGGCCTACGACTACCATGTGGCGGTGAACCCCACGGACCTGATGCTGGGACTGTCCGGCTGCCACTCCAACTTCCTGCCCATGTTCCGCAAGGTGGCCGAGGAGGAGGGCGTGAGCCTGCTGAAGCTCATCGCCGATGTCTCCGCCATCGACCGGAAGGCCCCGCCGGAGTCCCTGCTCCGGGAGGTGGCCGGGAAGCTGAAATAAATAATCTGACCGGAGGACGGATGTGTCTCTCCGTGTCCGTCTTCTGGTAGTTCGGTAGAGGCTCCCATCTTTTATTGGTGCAAGAGTATTTCGGGAGGTCAAAACAATACGTCATTCAACGCGTTCTCAACGAAAGATGCGGTCGGATGATGTACTGGCTGCCTTTCTGTTACAGTAATATTCATGGTAGATCATTTGCAGAAGATGTGAATGATATGCTGTTAACAATAAAAAGTCTGTCTGCAAAGGCACAGCCTTTCCAGACGGACTTTTTCCTCTGTGGCTTAAAGGCTAAAATTCCGAAAACAGTCTACACTTCTCGTTTTCACTCACTTCACCCCGTTCCTCCTGTTCCAACATTTCAATGGTCTGATCGATAGCGGCGCTCCTTTCGACTACACTAATCTTCAATCTTCCACCGATTTTAGATGGTTGTATGCTCAGAGATATGTCACCTGGGCCGGAGACTGGTTTGCTCTGTTGCAGCCTCTTTGCAGTGTGCCCCGGTCCGCTGGCAGATCTTCTCTGTTTCACCGGAATCTATACACGCACATGCAACCATGGGGCAGCAAAAAGTACCGCCCGCGATTCTGACGCCGCTTCGACGTGTTGCCAGCAATCCCAGTATAATTTCATATAGAGAAAATGTGTCAGACAGGAAAGCGCTGCGCGTCAAAGAGTGCCTGACTGGCGGTGCCCACACCGGCAAAATATTGAGCGCATTCACCGATGTGGCGGAGGACTCTGGCACTATAACGTGTGCGCTGTGCCAATGAGAATGGCCTTATGGCCGATATCGACAACAGCACTTTTTCCCTTGTCCTAAGCACCTATGCCATGGATACCATTCGCCGACCAACACAGAAATCTTGGTCAGCCGCACCGGGCGCCGCCACACTGCCCCCCCAAGAGTAGCGCCAAACGGGCGCAGGTGGCTGTGATCCCGCCCCGGTTCTGCCAGAACATTACAAAATAATCCACGCAACAATTGCGCCACATAAACAATTGATAGACTAAAACGCTGGATCAGGATATCTGGTTCTGTGCAATTCGCCGGATTTTCTTTTCATACCCGCTCAACCTCCTGTTTTACTGCCTGTACATTATGAGGACGGATTATTTTTTCTGGTTTGAATTTGTGAAACGCCCTGTTTATTGCCTGTATATAATGAGAAATTGTTTACTTCTCAAACACGGGGGAGGTATTGGTGTCATGAAAGAATCGGACTGCAAACGCTATGAGGATCCTCCGCTGTTTCTGAACGCGGCAACAGTGGCAAAACTTCTTGGTGTGTCACAATCCAACTGCTACGAGCTCATGCACGAGCCGGACTTCCCGGTGCTAAAGATCGGCAACAGGATGGTCATACCCAAGGAACAGTTCACCCGCTGGGGGATGGGCATGCGGGAGGTGGAAAATCAGGTACGGAAGTGGAACCTATTTCTCTCTGCCCAACGAGATCTTCCTGCTGGGTCTAAATGCCGGTGAACTGGCAGTGTATAGTTACCTCAAACGGTGCGAGGACCGTAAGACGCATCAGTGCTGGCCCAATGATTGGGAGGTCTGTGGGTATGAGTGAGAACACGGTGCGCAAGTACATCCGCCAACTGGAGGAACGGGAGCTCCTCTTCACAGAACCGACAGAGATTATGACCAGGGCCGGTCAGAAGCGCAACGGGAATCTGCACTACACCCTCCATCCCACCCAGGAGGTGGTAAATGCGTACTATGACCGTCAGCTGGCGCGGCTGGAGATCACAGTAATGCGTCAGAAGGCAGCAGCGGCCCCGGCCGGCATGTGACCGCCTGTGTGCCGCTGTGTGCGGAGGTGACGGCATGGGCAGGGTACAGACACTCCCGTATCACAAAACGCTGTGTGGGGGCTGTGTGCCGCAACTCCCGTTACTGATTAACGCCCAAATGGGCAGGTGGACCGAGGGGGCGAAAATCGTGCGGGATAAAGCCGTGTTATCACGGCCTCAGACACCGCCCCGCAATGCGGGTCGTGGATGCGGTTTTGAAACGATTTCAACCGCTTTTCCGTATCTTTTTGGCGGGACCTGTGCTATCACTTTTTTGGCGGTGTAATCAAATCTGTTATCACCTGACCGAGAAATGCCGCGGTTTCAACGGGTCCCACAGTTTCAAATGTGCTATCACCACGATTTTACTTGAATTGGAGGTTTTTCTGAATGGCAGATGACAAAGTGAAATTCCTGATGCGGATCGATCCTGATACAGACCGGAAGGTCAAAACCGCCATACCGTTAGCCAACTGCCGAAGCCAGAACGAAGTTCGTGGAGAAGGCTCTGCAGTTCTATTGTGACTACGTAGCATCCCAGGACTGCTTCTCCGTTCTGCCGCCCATGCTGGTGGCTGCAATACGGGCGACGGTCCAGAACAGCGAGAGCCACATCTGTCGTCTGCTGTTCAAGCTGGCCGTGGAGATGGACATGATGATGAACGTCCTGGCCGCGGCCATGGAGATCCCGGAGGAACAGCTGCGGGAGCTGCGCGGCAGGTGCGTCCAGGAGGTGAAGAAGACCCCCGGCATGATCTCTCTGGATGATGCGGTGGAATATCAGAATGGCGGGGACGGGGTGTAGATGGTAGGCGAAGCCGCCGAGTCATGACAAGTCAGACAAACGAAAAGCACCCCACCACGACTGGCAGGGTGCGGAATGAGTGGATGGTCACGCAGTGCTGAGGCGCGTCTCTGTCGTTTAGCTCCACGGGATGTGCCCAGGTCTTGACTGTCTGCTCCTGAAAGAAGCCGGTCAGCAAGCCCAGACCCTCCTGCTTGTCATACCATAACACCTTCTGAAACAGGGAAAATCTTGTCAGCCTCAGAACAGATACTTCTCCCGCAGGCAGCGGGCCTGGTCTTCTGAAATCTCTCCGCTCCACTGGGCGGAGTTGATACTGCCGTACAGCTCACACCACAGGCAGTCCAGATAGGGAACATGCTCCGCCAGCCCTTTCTGATAGGCGTCCAGATCCCGCTGGAGCGACGCGGGCAGGTCCTGCTCATCGAGCGGCTCCATTTCCTCAGCTGGCAGGGAGCCGCGCTCTCCACAGCCGGAACCACCCACATAGAACTCCGCCATATCGTCCAGCCGCAGGCAGGCCAGACGGCGGTGCTCTGTGCGGTGATGACCGCAGCCGCAGTCGATGTTGATAATCCCATCTCCGCGCCAGATACGGAAATCCTCATCGTCCCTCCCGGTCAGCAAGTTCGTGGGCGTGTGGCCCACGATGCAAATGACGTCCGGGTAAGGACTCCCGCTCTCTGCGGACACACGGCCCCAGATACGGGTCTCGCGGTCAGCGCCGGGACGGCCGTGGACAAGGTGGAACTTTTGAGTACCGACTACAATGTCCAGATGGTCAGGCAGGCTGGCGAGAAAATGCAGGATCATATTCCGCTCATGGGGCGCCCTGTGGTAGAGCAGTTCCCGGTAGGTGGGCGAACCACCATTCTGCCGCCACAGGTCCTGCGCGCTATACTCATTATGAGGACCAACAGTAAACCATGCTCCCAACTCCTCCGGCTCATGTGCCTTGATTCTGATCGCAGTTCCGGACGGCTGATACATCTTCTCCTCTAGCACCAGGTCCGCCCAGCTCACAGATCCGTATCTCCTCCGATTTTCGAGACAAAATTATTCACAAGATTGAACTGCCCTTTGATCTGGTCTAGTTCTGACTCCGTTTGGGACATCAGGATATCCTGCTCTGCCGACCACACTAAACCATACGGATGGAAACCGACTCTTCCCGGTCGGTGATCCTCCTCTGCCGCTTCAAGCGAAACAGATCGCCAAGGACAGATGCGCCCTTTTCAAGCAGGACCTCCTGCCACAGGGAGAACTCATAGCTGTTCATGAGACGGCCTCCTCAAAACATCTCGATTACATAAGCGCATCCTACCATAAAAGCGTCCGGGTTACAATTCAAACGGCCACAGTCCATTTCAAAAGCCGAGCCGCCTAAACAATAAAAAGCCTTTCCCGGGTCAATATTCTGATAGCTTGGCTCTTTTGGTATGGCTATATACGGAAGTATGTGGTATTGTATGTAGCTGAGAAAGGGGCGCTGAATATGCAGCGAAAACTATTGACAAACGGCAACATCTTCAAGCGGACAGATGGCCGCTGGAACGGCGTAGTCTGGTATTCGGATGAGCAAGGAGCCAAAAAGCGCAAATCCTTCTGTGGGACGACTAAACAAGAAGTCAAGGAGAAGATCACCGACTATCTCGCCGACTTCGACCGGCAGCTCACAGCCTCGGATGAGTCCAAAGCAAGACTGGAAGAGAACATGCGGCGATGGCTCCGGATATTCAAATTTCCCTCCGTGGAGCGCGGCACCTACGACCGGCTGGAGTGTACCGCCACCCATCAGATCTACCCAGTCCTCGGCGGCAAGGTGGTGGGAGACATCACCTCGGCAGATATCAAAGCCCTACTGAACCGCTGGATGAAAAAGGGCTACGCCTACACCACGGTCAAGAAGGTCTACAACCTCCTCACCGACTACTTCCAGCAGGCGGCTGCCTACACGCTGATGCTGAACACCGGCCTCCGCACAGGGGAAGCCCTCGGCCTGCTGAATAGCGACATCGACCTGGAGTGATCGGGTCATCCACCTCCAACGGGGCGTGAAGGAGATCTCCCGGCGGGAGGGGACCGAATCCACCAGCGGACGGGAGGTAAGGATTGGCAAGCTGAAGACCACCTCCAGCAAGCAGGATGTGCCCCTCAATCAGGCAGTGGTGGATGCTATTCTGGATCTGAGAGCGGAGCGGTACTTCGGAGAGGACAGCCCTCTCATCTCGGATGAACACGGAGGTTATACCCGGCCAGTAAACTTCCGGAAACGATACTACCGCATTCTGGAGGCGGCCGGACTGGAACAGCGGGGGCTCCATACCCTCCGCCACACCTTCGCCACCAATCTGGCCAACGGAGTCAAACAGCCAGATGGAATCATCCGCTCCCTCTCTCCCCAGCAGGTGGCCGACCTCCTCGGCCACTCCACCTCGGAGATCACAGAACTCTACTACGTGAAAAAGGATACCTCCCGCCTGGCAGGAATCACGGCAGGATTCGATCTCTGAGGCACGTAAAAAAGAACTCCCCCTGGCCAGCAGATAACTGGTCAGGGGCGCAAAACTTTGATGTTAAAATGATGCTGCAGCAGACGGAAACAGTAAAAACGGATGACGCCAGATACCACATTCCGGACATCATTTGAGCATCACCCGCGGTCTTTCGAAAATCATTCCCTCGAAGAAATAACAAAAAACCCTGATTTCTCAGGGTTTTCTGGAAGAATCAATGGCAGGGGCAGAAGGATTCGAACCCTCGGCACGCGGTTTTGGAGTGGCTGTGGAAGTTTACACTCTACATAAAGCTTCCTTAGTGTCCCAAACACTTGCCGATTTACACCGATTCACCTTTCGCCATTCTGATGCTTTTTTGATACTGTTGCCCCCATCCAAACAGCGGGGCGGTCAAATTTTGATATGCTATGTCAAAGATAGGAACGGGCTTTTGAGCGGAGACTATTACTGAGCCTTCTTCAGTTCGTCGATTTGCTGGGTATGGAAACCAACTGTTTTTTCCAGGCCGTCCACATGATCCTCCAAGTCGTCAACGCGATCCTCCACTATCTCCATGGCTTCGTGGGGGATCAGTTTTTCTTCAAGGCTGCCAAACCGTTCAGAGAGGGCATTGAACTTCGGGCCAAAATAAGACTCCATCAGTACCATGGTCTCACTGATGATTTCTTTCTTTTGCTGAGCCATCTCCAAAATCATTTCCTGCTTCTGCTGGGCCAGCTTAAAATCCATCAGCTGGGCAATCGCCAGCAAATCCTTTTCTTCCAACAACCCGCTCACCCCCGATCCTTCGTTGGCTTCCATTATAACGGGAGCTACAAGCAGTGTCAAGGCATGGGACATCAAATAGAGTATCAAACATCATGTTGAAAATTAACAGTTTGAGCGAACCTTCTTCTACACGCCGCTCCAAGAGCTTATCCAATATTCCCCTCGACTTTTGAAACATCTTCCAGTATTGTGTTTTAAAGGGAAAAAAGAGCGGAGAGATAAGGTTGACGCAAGTACCTGTTGCGAGATGCCAGTACTGTGGATCACAGGACATCGGAGGGGGTGGCAACATGGGTCACTTTCCGATGTCATGGGCTACTGGGAAACCGGCTGAAATACCTAATCTGTCGGCGCTGCAGGACGGTGCTGGATCAGTGAGTGCGTGGCGGAACCCCGCCGTTTCCCGCAGGCAAAGTCGCGCTGACACAATGGAGCACCAGATAATTATGAAAAGAAAAGCTGAAAACTCGCATATCTCCCAGGCACCGGTGGCAATCCTATCTTTACGGCGCAATGGGAATGAAGCCCACAGCGGTAATAGCCGCTGTGGGCTTCGTTGTTTCCGCCTTTCCTGTACAATATCGATATGCAAAGTCGAGGGGGATTCATTGTTATGTCAGAACAAGGACTCACAGGGTATCAGATTCAGGGATATGCCCAGCACCTCAAGCTGGAGGAGAAGAGCGAAGCCACCCTGGAAAAGTATCTCCGGGACATTCGGGCGTTCGCTGCTTGGGCGAACGGGCAGAAGATCAGCAAGGAGCTGACCGCGGAGTGGAAAAACCATCTGGTAGAGCAACACTACGCGCCCACCTCTATCAACGCCATGCTCTCCGCTTTAAACAGTCTGCTGGAATTCCTTGGCCTCAACGACTGCCGGGTAAAATTCCTGAAGGTTCAGCGTCGGCTATTCCGGGACGCTGACCGGGAACTGACTAAAGACGATTACCAGCGGCTTTTGAACACGGCCTATCAGCTTGGGCGGGACCGACTGGGGCTGCTGGTGGAGACCATCGGAGCCACGGGTATCCGGGTCAGCGAAGTAAAATATGTCACAGTGGAAGCCATTCGTCAGGGCAAGGCGGAGATATCCCTCAAGGGCAAGATCCGCACCATCCTGTTGCCGGGAAAGCTCCGCCGCAAGCTACTGAAATACGCGCAGAAACAAAAGATCGCCTCTGGCGCGATCTTTCGCACCAGAAGCGGAAGAGAGCTGAGCCGCCGTCAGATCTGGGCAGAACTGAAAGGGCTGTGCAAACACGCTTGTGTGGAGCCAAGCAAGGTGTTTCCCCATAACCTGCGACACCTGTTCGCCACAGTCTTTTACCGGGTTTGTCGGGACATCGTCAAGCTGGCGGACCTGCTGGGGCACAGCAGCATTGAGACTACCCGCATCTACCTGGTGACCTCCGGCTCGGAGCACCAGAGAGCACTGGACCGGCTGGGGCTTGTGTCATAATCTCAGAATCAACATTCCGACAAGATGATCGCAAAAAAATAACCTGTTCTACATATTTATAAATAAATTTTACCACAAAGGACACCTGCCTGCAAGAGGGATTCGCCCCTTTGGGCAGCAGAACAGAGCCGGAAAAACGTCAAATTTTATCCGGCTTGAATCCTTGTGCCATTTTTCATGCCCGTGCTCCCCGCACGGGCTCTTTTTTGCGCTTTTACCACCGATCTTCTCGATCCGATTTAGCTTGGCACGGGATGGAATGTTGATTCTGTGACGAAATGGAATGAACCACCTGTTGAGAGCGATTCAAGACCAGCGGCATACGGGGGAATGTCCGAGGTCCCGACCGGCAGGCGCTATGTGGGGAAGCCTCGAGAAAACACCGATACAGCGCTGTGCTTCAGGGCCTGATGGACCTATGCATGAGGATGGCTCGACAACAGTCCAGTGAAGGTCCGCAGCCAATACATAACACACAAAATGGCGGCAAACAGCGCATAGAGAAGCGCTGGAAAAGCCGGAAACAGCAGGCGCGTCTGCGGCGGGGACCCGTCGCATCTGACCGGGTGGCGCTCCTGTCGGGGAGCGCCAGAGAAAAAGGACTCGTTCGTATGTATCACGATGATAACACTTTCTGAGCCCGGCCGTGAGGAGACGCATATGGGAAAGATAACTTTCAATCGACCGGACGAACCGGCCATGGTTCGCCTTCTGGCAGACGAGCGGCACACGGCGGCAGGCATCATCCTCCGCTTGGCCTGGAAGCAAGGGCTGACCAGAGAGGAGATGCAACGCTTAACCTGGGCGGATATCGCCCCGGATGAGGGCGGGATTCACCTGCCGGATCGGACTGTCCCGCTGGAGGAGGAAACTGCGTCCTGCCTGCTGGATCGATACGCCTTCCTGGATGGTGTCACCCCGTATGTAGTGGTATCGGACCGCCGTCGGCAACAGATGCCGCGAGAGTCCATCTCCCGGCTGGCTCGGCAGGCTCTGGACCGGGCGGGCATCGCCAGCATCAGCCTGATGGATCTTCGCCACGATTTCATCATCCGCCAGCTGGAGGCGCACGATTGGCCATACGTGGCCCGGATCAGCGGCATCGCTGTACATACCCTCTATGCCACCTTTTCCGATTATCTGCCCCGGACACAGCCCGCTCCTGCAGAGGATCCGCCGGAGGCCTATGCCTTTCTCCTGTGGAAGGTTCTCCAGTCCCAGGGGAGCTCCCTGGTGGGACTGGCCCTGTGGCTGGGCTGGAAACTGGGGATGCAAGCCCGGGAGATCTTAGCTCTTACATGGTCCCAGGTGGACTTGGACCAGGGTGTCATCCATCTGCCGGATCGGGACCTGTCTCTGGGCGTGACCCTGCGGCGGCTGCTGCGAGAGACATGGAACCGGCGTTGTCTCGACGATGATCCCCATGTGTTGCTTTCTCCCAACTCCCGGCGCCCGGTAGACCAGCCGCGCCTTTCCAAGCTGGTCCGGACGGCCCTGATTCGAGGCGGCATTGAGCACGTGGGCCTGGGGGATCTATGCCGCCAGGAACGCCGGGAAGTCGACAATGCCCGTCTGCTGGAACTGGCCGAAAGCCAGGACGCCATCACCCGGCGGGACGCTATGAGCCTGTTGAACCTCTCTGAGGCGGCGGCCTATGAGCGGCTGCGACAGCTAACAGTCCAAGGCCGTCTGGTGCGTGTGGGGCGGAAGTACTACCCTGCTGGCCAGGTGGTGCCGCCGGACCGACAATACGATGTAATCCGAGTATTTCTGGAGCGATGCGGCAGTGCCTACCGTCAGGACCTGGCGGCCCTGCTGCACATCGGGAACCGCCAATGCGCCCTGATTCTGCGGCACATGGTAGAGGACGGCCGTCTGGTGCGTGTGGGGCAACAGTACTATCTCCCCGAGCAGGAGGAGGTTTTATAAGTGGCGAGAGGTGGGTCTGTCGGCCCACCTTCGTTTTCACCAAAACTTACAAACTCCGGATATGTTACAGCAGGGAAACAAACATCTCCCAGCAAGTGGTACCCCGTTTTTCAATTAAGTTAAAAGAGCCGCCAAACGCTGGACAGCGGCCAAAATTTCCCTTACATTGGCGTTGCGGACGGCGGGAGTGTCACTGGCGGCTGGCTCTGTGGTTGGTGTAGGCCGACACAAGTTGGTTGGCTAGCCCCCACACGAATCTCAGACCCGGCGGCAGGCATACCGGCGGACCGCAAATATTTTAAAGGAGGAGAAATCCCAAATGAAGAAGTTCCTTTCTCTGGTGCTTGCTCTGGTGATGACCATGTCTCTGGTCACCGTCAGCGCCGGCGCCAAGGACTTCACGGATGACAGCAAGATCACCTACAAAGAAGCTGTGGATGTGATCTCTGCCATTGGGGTCGTCGATGGCTACTCTGCCGGCGACTTCAAGCCCGATGATGTCCTGACCCGTGGCGCGGCCGCCAAGATCATCTGCAATCTGATCCTGGGCCCCACCACTGCCTCCGCCCTGAGTGCGGATTCCGCACCCTTTAAAGATGTTCCCGTGTCCAACACCTTCGCGGGCTACATTACCTACTGCTCTCAGCAGGGGATCATTAACGGCTACAGCGACGGTACCTTCCGTCCCACCGGCACCCTGAGCGGCAACGCGTTCATGAAGATGCTGCTGGGCGCCCTGGGCTATGACAGCTCCGTTGAGGGCTATACCGGCCCCAACTGGTCCGTGGCTGTGATCAAGCAGGCCGTTGGCATCGGCCTGGACGACGGCAACGACGAGTTCGTGGGCTCCAAGGCTGTGACCCGTCAGGAGGCCGCCCTGTACGCCTTCAACATGCTGCAGAGCACCATGGTCGAGTATGACGCCAAGACCACCGTCGACGTGAACGGCGCCACCGTCACCATCGCCGGCGACAAGGCCAAGGAAGTCAGCAACGGCGCTGCCAATGAGACCATCAAGGACGACAACAAGATGCAGTTTGGCGAGAAGTATTTCGACAAGCTGACTCTGAACGACGACGGCTCTGACGCCTTTGCCCGCCCCTCTAACGTGTGGCGCTTCAAGGGCGAGAAGGTCGGCACCTATGCCAAGACCCCTGATGCCACCTATTCCTCCAATGTGGAGCTGGGCGACATCTACAAGGATCTGGAGCTGTCCGAGAAGGACACTGCTGACGTCTACATCAACGGCCTGAAGGGCGACGATGTCGTGGTTTCCAAGGCCAACGAGGTGAAGATCGCCTCTGACAGCGGCAACAAGGACAAGGTCGGCACTGGTTCCACCGTCGAGGTCTTCTATGACGAGGACCACAACGATGTGACCATCTGCGTGATCGACAACTATGTGGGCACCGTGTCCAAGACCGTGGAGGCCAAGGGCAACGCGGACCGCTATGTGGTTATCGCCAACGAGAGCGACACCTCCATCGCCAACTACAACAACGAGTATGAGACCGAGGAGACCTTCGCGGACGACGCTGTGGTGATTTTCACCTACTCCGCCTCTGAGAAGGAGATCCAGTCCGTGGCCGTGGCCGAGTCCGCTGCCGGCACCATGACCCGCAAGGAGGACAACAAGACCACCGGCAAGAAGGTCACTCTGGCTGACACTGCATACTCCGTGGCCAAGAACGTGGGCTATGATGGCTTCACCTTCGACTCCATGACCGTGGACAGCGAGTACACCGCCTATCTCGACCAGTATGGCAATGCCATTTACTTCGTCGAGGAGGAGTTCGTCCCCGAGGACTATGCGATGATCACCGCCATCGAGGGCAACCGGAACGACAGCAACTTCGACTCCAACCGCGTGAAACTGCTGACCGGCGCCGGCGAGATCAAGACCTATGACACTGATAAGGACTATAAGAATGCCAACGGCAGGTTTGCGCAAGGCGACATCGTCACCTATAAGGTGGATGCGGACAAGGATGTCAAGCTGAGCAAGACCTCCACCAGCGGCAAGACCCTGGGCCTGGGCTACTTCGAGGATGACGGCGATTTCATCATGGAGAACGGCAAGGCCGCCATTCAGGTGAACGGCACCAAGAACGCCGTCTATGCCAACAGCAAGACCGTGTTCGTCATCTATGACGGCGACGACTACAAGGTCTACACCGGCATCAACAACGCCCCCACCGTGAAGTCTGACAGCGATACCAAGCAGGGCACCGTCGGCTTCACCGGCTACTGCAAGACCAACGGCATGCTGACCATCGCCTTCATCGACGCCTCTGACGCCGAGACCTTCTACAACAGCAAGACCGTGGTCTTCCTGGCCGGCGACTCCAAGTCCGACCGCGTCACCACCAGCGACGGCACCTACTATGAGTACAACGCCGTGGTGGACGGCAAGATCGTGGACGGCGTCATCAAGATCGATGAGAACGCCGACTACAGCGTGGGCGTGAACGACTCCGGTCGTACCCACAGCGATACCAACTACATGTTCAACGGTGTGAACTTCGACAAGTACGACATCGGCACCAGCTTCAACAGCTTCGCCGCTGGCGACACCGCTGTTTACACCGGTACCGTGAAGCTGTCCGGTGACTACACCATCGGCTTCGGCACGGACGACAAGAACCCCGATGTGCGCTACACCGTTGCTGAGGACGCCAAGATCTTCTATGTGGATGACGACGGTGAGATCTCCGAGGCCACGCTGAACTCCATCAAGACCGATAGCGACGACACCGCCATGATGGTCCTGGAGGACGGCCAGATCACCTACCTGTTCGTCCAGGAGGTCACCGAGGGCGTCAATGACATTGCCGTGGACAACAAGAAGGGCAATGTGACCACCGAGCTGAACGGCAGCAAGGCCGACGCCACCTACACCGTGGCCTCCAACGGCAACCTGCGGGTCTCCGTGGACTACACCGCTCCCGACTTCGCAACTGACACAGCCAAGGTTTTCTTTGACCTGGAGGTCTATGCCAATGGGAAGTACTATGACACGATCTCTGGCCTGTCTAAGCAGATGAGAAACGGCGAGGCCACCCTCATCGAGACCGATGGCGGCTATCCCACTGATGAGGCCCTGACCTTCAAGATCGTCAACGAGAAGTTTGACGATGTGGACCTGATTATCAAGGATGAGAACGGCAAGGTCTTTACCGCTCTGGACAATAAGACCAGCAAGTCTGCTAAGGACGGCTCTTTGGTCATCGCTGTGTCCGGCACCGCCTACACCGGCAGCTTCGATGTGACCGGCATTGACGGTGCCACCACGACCACCAGCCCGCTGCCCACCAGCGTTGCTGTGGGTTCCACTGGCACCACTCTGGCTGGTGTCGATATCGACGGTACAAAGGCTGTGACGGTCACAATCAAGACCGCTGGTTTGACCGAGAAAGCTCCGGAGTACAAGGCAGACGTCTCTGCTGTGAACGGAAAGACCCTGGAGAGTCTGAGCGTGAACACTGCGAACGACAAGGCTCTGACGCTGTCTGTTGCCGCTACTCCTAATACCGGGATTGTTGCCAACAGCAATGTCAAGCTCACCGTGAAGCTGAGCAGCGCGCCTCAGGATGCCTACTCCTACAAGGTCACTTTGACCGTCAACGGCGAGGAGAAGTCCGTGGTTCTGGATCAGTCCAATGCTACCGCTGGCGCGGATATCTGGGTCAACAATGTGACCTCTGATGTGAACGTCACCGCCGCTCAGGTGGAGGTTGCTTCTCCTCTGATGGCCATCGAGAATGTTGAGTGGACCACCGGCAGTGTGACAATCACCTTTACCTGCAATGTGGGTGAATCCACTGTTGCTTCTGGTATCACAGCGGGCACCATTGCCAGCAGTGCTACCATCAACGCTGACCAGACCGTAGTCAGCGGCAAGACCGTGACCCTGTATTTCAACGGCAATCTGGCTGCCAATGACACGATCAAGGTGGCCAAGGCCGTTGCTGAAGATGGGGTTTCTGGCAACAAGATCACTTCCACCCAGAGTGGCAAAAAGATCACGCTGACAAACTCTGCCTTCGATGCCTCCAACGACCTGTCTGATTACACCTGATTATCAGCAGTTCTGAAGAGGAATCACACCCCCCCCCCGGACAACTGTCCGGGGGGGGGCCTTTACGCCTCCTGCGAAGGAGTGGCATCGCATGTTTTGACAGAGGTGGGGAATGCAGAATGATACTTAACGGTTTATGGGGGGGCCTTTCTCGCAGGGTTTTCATTCAATACACGCATCTTACTATATGTCAGCGCTGGGGCCTCAAATTTTGCGGGGGAATAAAACAATAGAAAGCCGTCCGTTCATTGCGGGAACCCTTACGCGGTTTTTCCGCAGGCGCTCTTGACATCGCTGCCCCTCTGCTCCATGCTGGACATAGGCGAAAGCCGAAACTCGCAGCTTTCCGGTGAGGTCCACACCCCGGTGGGACCTCAGACATTCATGGGCCTCGTAGGGCA
>ERZ791881.220-NODE-220-length-62050-cov-24.967449_pt1 | contig 62050 bp, 61 predicted proteins | sample MGYA00510161_ERZ791881 | MGnify/ENA primary metagenome ERZ791881 (study PRJEB30046, sample SAMN00792073) | human gut metagenome | study: EMG produced TPA metagenomics assembly of the A metagenome-wide association study of gut microbiota in type 2...
TACAATTATCGCGAGGTTCGACAAGAAGATTTGAACTACGTATAATTAATATTATAAGAAGATTCTAAGATAGAAAGGAATATTTTTAAATAAATAATAAAAATAAGAAAATGAATATAGAAATCATCGATATTCACACCCATATTCTTCCGGAAGCAGACGATGGGGCCAGAGGAATAGGGGAATCCATACAGCTGATTGAACAGGCAGCGGCCCAGGGAATTACGGGCATGATTGCAACCCCCCATTTTTCTAGACATCAAAGCGTATCTTCACTAAAGATGAAACTATCAACCCTTCGGGAAGAAGTCAAAAAGCGGAATCCTGATTTTCAATTATATCTCGGACAGGAAAATTTTTATCATGAGGAACTGACAGAACGGCTGGATCGGGGAGAGGCCCTGACCATGGCGGAAAGTCGATATGTTCTGGTGGAATTTAACCCGGCTGAAAGCTACGGACAGCTGATGCGGGGTGTCCGCAGTCTGACAGAAGCCGGTTATTGGCCGATTCTGGCCCATATGGAACGGTATCTCTGTTTAAGAGAGCACGGTCTGGAGGAAATTTCCTCCCTGGGCTGTTATCTTCAGATGAATTTTGAAAGTCTGCAGGGGCATTGGTATCAGAAGGAAGTGCGCTGGTGCCGCAAACAGGTGGAGGAAGGCAGAATCCAGTTTCTGGGAACGGATCTGCACCGGACGGATTTCCGGCCGCCTGTCATAACAGAAGCTGTAAAGTGGCTTATTCATCATATCAATCCGGAGGCACTGGAAGAAATGGTTTACAGAAATCCGGTCTGCATAATTAAAAATGAAAAAATACAGTAAGGAACGAACAACATGGAAAATGAAAAAAACTTGAGGGACAACGATGAGATGGAAATTGATCTTCTTCAGCTGTTTTACGCACTGAAAAAGAAGATCTGGTTCATCCTGGCAGCCATGATTATCGGCGGAGGACTGGCGGGGGCATGCAGCAAATTTCTGATTACGCCTCAGTATTCCTCAACCAGCATGATGTACATACTGTCCAAGGAAACCACATTGACATCGCTGGCAGATCTGCAGATAGGAAGCCAGCTGACAGAGGATTACAAGGTAATTGTAAACAGCCGGCCGGTGCTGGGAGAGGTGATTGATTCCCTGGCGCTTGATATGAGCTATGAACAGCTTCTGGCTAAGATTTCTATTGGAAATCCGACAGATACACGAATTCTGACTGTCACCGTGACTGATCCGGACCCTTACCGGGCAAAGGCAATCGTGGACTGTGTGGCAGAGACAGCTTCCGATTATATCGGAGAGATTATGGAAATGATTCCGCCGAAAATTATTGAATACGGAACTGTTCCAATTATGAGAACAAGTCCTAATAACAGAAAGAATGCGGTACTGGGAGCTTTGGCAGGTATGATTCTGGTTTGCGGAATCGTCGTAATCCAGGTGATTATGAATGATACCGTCCGCACAGAAGAGGATGTAGAGCGGTATCTGGGACTGACTGTTCTGGCATCTGTGCCTCTGCGGGAAGGTGAGGAACGGACAAAACCGGGACACCACGGCAATGGCGAAAATACCAAATCCAGAAAACGGAGGAAGAAAGCATGAGCAGAACAATGGTGACCTTAACCCGTGAGATGCAGGATGATTACGGTTATAACGAGGCGATCAAAACCCTGCGTACCAACATCCTTTTCTGCGGAAGCAAGGTAAGAGTAATTATGTTTACCAGCTCCGTTCCGGGAGAGGGAAAAAGCGATATCACTCTGGCTGCGGCCCAGTCTATGGCCCAGCTGGGGAAAAAAGTCCTGGTGATTGACGGAGACATCCGCCGTTCTGTACTGGTAACCCGGTATCAGCTGAAGGAAAAGGTGAACGGTCTGTCCCAGTATCTCTGCGGGCAGAAAAATCTGGAGGATGTGATTTACGATACCAGCGTAGAAAATATGAGCATGATTTTTGCAGGTCCCTATTCTCCCAATCCGGCAGAGCTTCTGGAGGAAAAGCTGTTTACCAGTCTTCTGGAATATGCAAGAGGAGAATTTGACTACATTATGATCGATACGCCTCCTATGGCAAGTCTGATTGACGGAGCCATTGTGGCAAGACAGTGCGACGGAGCCGTTATGGTTATCGAAAGCGGGGCGATCAGCTATAAGGTAGAACAGAGAGTCAAGGCCCAGCTGGAGAAATCAGGCTGCCGGATTCTGGGTGTAGTGCTGAACAAGGTGGATGTGACAGCTCAGGGCTATTATGGCGCTTATGGGAAATACGGCAAATACAAAAAATATGATGCATATGCATCTTATGATCAGAAAAACCGGGATCAGGGATATCAGACAGGCGCCCGAAGCCACAGAAGCAGAAAGCAGGGGGCAGAGGAAAAAGAAAACGAGGCAGCAAATGTATGAGAGAAAACCGGGATGAACGCTACAGCGGATTTTCCGGCTGGCTGAGAAAAAACAGGACTGCCCTTAGAAAATGCGGAATCGCAGCGGCTGTCATTGGAACCGGCCTGGCCGTCTGGTACGGAGCCGGAATGTATCAGCACAGGAAAGCAGAGGAAGCCATGATAGCAGCCCGTCATGAAATGCTGCAGGAGACCGGGGCAGAAATGACGAAGGAAGCCGCAGACAGCGGAATGCAGACAGGGAAAGAAAAGCTGTTTGAGGGAAATACTGTTTCCTGGGATGGAAAAACATATAAAAGAAATACCTATGTAAAAGCAGTGCTCTGCATGGGTGTGGATCGGGATGGCCCTATGACAGAAACAACCCTTTCCGGAGACGGCGGACAGGCAGACGGAATTTTTCTTTTAGCAAACGACACCGCCCGGGGCAGCATGAAAATTCTTCTGATTCCCCGCGACACCATGACAGAAATTACGAAAACAGATATCTCCTGGACAGATGAAAACGGCACAGAGCTGGGACAGAGCGTGGATCATCTGAGCCTTTCCTATGCCTATGGAGATGGACGGGAGAAAAGCTGTGAATACACAAAACAGGCAGTATCCCATCTTTTGATGGGGCTGGAAATAGATTCCTACATGGCGGCCGATCTGGAGATCATTTCATCCTTAAATGATGAGGTGGGAGGAGTTTCCGTAACGATTCCCACGATTGGAATGGAAAAGGCAGATCCGGAGTTTGTATTTGGCAAGACTGTCCGTCTGAAAGGCGAGCAGGCAGAAAGGTTTGTCCGCTTTCGTGATATAGAGCGTGATAATTCCGCTATATCACGAATGGAACAGCAGAAGCTGTATATCAGCGGATTTTTCCAGGCAGTGAAAGAAAAAAGCAAAACAGAGAGCAGTATCACAGAGAAGCTGTTTGAAATGAGTCAGGACTACATGGTGACAGATATGGCAAAGGATGAGTATTTGAAGCTTGCCATCAATGCTCTGGAAGGAGAAGGGCTGACCTCATCCAGCTTTAAAATGGCTCCGGGAACAGGAACAGCCACAGAAACCTATGATGAGTATTATGTGGATCAGGAAGCCCTGGTTCCCATTCTTCTGGATTTGTTTTACCGGGAAGCATGACGCAATAACCGGTATCCTTCAGGATGGCCGTTTATTGAATATAGAAGGCAGAAACCGGAAAGACCGGGAAATGCCCAAACAGGAAAGGAGGAGAATCCCATGAAAAAGTGGAAAGCACTTACTGTATTTGGTCTGGTGTGCGCTCTGGCAGCTATGCCGGTGCTGACCTTTGGTGCAGGCTCTAAAGAGGAAAGCAGCGGCGGTTCCGGCGGCGGTTCATCCAGCAGCAGCGGAAGCGTAACAGCAGGCGGCGGTCCTTCTGCCAGTCAGAAGCCGACAGAAGTAACGGTAGATGCAAATGGTGTGCAGACAACCGGCGCTGGTACAGTAGTAAACAGCGAGGACGGAACCATTATCGCAGTTCCGTCTAACGGAACCAATGCAGCGGGAGAGCTTGTGACCAGCGATGCCAACGGCAATACCGTAATCAGCAATCCGGCAACCGGAAGTTCCGTTACCGTTGTGGTAGGAAAAACTGCTGATGGTAAAAACAGTACAGCAGGACTGAGCCAGCAGACCATTGACCAGTTCCAGGCAATTGATGCCAGCAAGTCCATGGCAGGCGTACTGCCTCAGTCTGAAGGCTATGCGGTACAGGCAAATATCAACCTGAACGTATACGATACAGCAACAGGAGCTGCAGTAGTCGGAGAGCAGGTCTTGACCATTAAGTGGACCGGACTGACTCAGGCAATGAACACAGGAAACATGATGGTAGGTTATTACGACAATGCAACCGGAAAGTACATTCTGGTACCGATTGTAGCAATTGATTACGCAACCCAGACCATTAACATTCGTGTTAACGGTTCCGGTACAGCAAGAATTCTGACCCGGTAATCGAACCTTGATAAAAGGACAGATTTCAGGAGCGTAAGAAGAAAAACGCCGAAACTCCGGCTGCAGAAATGCGGCCGGGGAACCGGTTCTTGAACATGAGAAAGTATATCAAAATTTGAATCTTTGCATGGCTGAACTGTTATCGCAAATAAAAAAAGCAAAAAATATTTAACTTGGAATATAACCGGCTGAGTCTGAAAGGGAACAGGCTGCAGCGGGATTTTATAAAAACGGGAACACATCGGGAATACAAAAATGGATTCAGGTACAGGGGAGGAAAAGAGAAGATGTACAGAAAAGCACAGGGATGGGAGAAGCATGTGGATTTTATCATACTGGATATGATTTGTCTGCAAATCGCTTATGTGATGGCCTATGCACTGGCCGGATACGGCGGAAATCTTTATTCTGTTCAGATTTACAGAAATATAGCCATATTTCTGGAACTGGCAGATCTGGTAACGATTTTCATGTTTGATACCTTAAAAAATGTTCTGAAGCGAGGCGCATATCAGAATATGAAAATCACGGTACAGCACAGTGGGATTGTAGGAGCCCTGACGATTCTGTATTTATTTTTGCTTCAGCAAGGGGAGGAATTTTCCAGATTTACTCTGGTGATGACTTTCATTCTCTACATCATTCTCACCTATCTGGTACGGGAACTGTGGAAGCGGCTGCTTCGAAAACAGATGGAAACAGGAACAACAGGTTCTCTTTTAATTGTAACAACAAATGATATTGCAGAAGAAGTGATTCAAAATATGAAGGATCACAACTACGGAAGACACCGGATTGCAGGAGCGGTCATCCTGGATCAGGACAGAACAGGTGAAATTATCTCAGAAATTCCAGTAGTGGCAAGCGAAGAAGCGGCGCCGGAATATGTATGTCAGGAATGGATTGATGAGGTTCTGATTGTAGCATCGAAATCCGTTCCCTATCCGGCTGAGATGATTGACCGTCTGTCAGAAACAGGAGTCATCGTACATATGAATCTGGCGCAGGTTTCCAACAAAACAGGAAAGCGTCAGTTTGTTGAGCGGGTAGGAAATTACACCGTACTGACTACCAGCATTAACTACGCCACGGATCGCCAGCTGGTGATGAAGCGGATGATGGACATCGCAGGCGGTCTGGTAGGCTGTCTGCTGACAGGAATCATTTTCCTGTTTATTGCACCTGTGATTTATATCAGTTCCCCGGGACCCATCTTCTTTTCACAGGAGCGGGTGGGAAAAAACGGACGCCGGTTTAAAATGTACAAATTCCGAAGCATGTATATGGATGCAGAAAAGCGGAAGGCAGAGCTGATGAAGGAAAACAAAATGGGAGATGGAAAGATGTTCAAGCTGGACTTCGATCCCCGTGTCATCGGCAATAAAATCCTTCCGGATGGAACGAAAAAAACAGGAGTCGGAGATTTTATCCGGAAAACAAGTCTGGACGAATTCCCCCAGTTTTTCAATGTGCTGAAGGGAGATATGAGTATCGTAGGAACCAGGCCGCCGCTGATTGGAGAGGTCAGCCTGTATGAGCTTCACCATCGAGCGCGCCTTGCCATCAAGCCGGGTATCACAGGAATGTGGCAGGTCAGCGGTCGAAGCGACATCACGGATTTTGAGGAAGTGGTGCGGCTGGACCGGGAATACATCGAAAACTGGAGCTTTGGTCTGGATGTGAAGATTCTGGTGAAGACGGTGCTGGCGGTGTTTATGAGAGATGGGGCTGCGTAGAGTGCAGGATATCCTTGTAGATTTTATAAGACAGAGAATGATAAAAAACGGAGACAGTATGAAAACGAAGCTTGCAGTTTCTATGTTTGGTCAGAAAAGACTAAGCAGAGAAGGCGGAATTGAAATAGTAGTAAAGGAGCTTTGCACCAGACTGGTGCAGGACGGATATCCGGTGACCTGCTATAACAGGTCAGGACATCATGTCAGCGGTGCGGAATATGATCAGAAAACAGAATATGAAGGAATCTGCCAGAAAAAGGTTCCGACGATTGAAGGAAAAGGACTGGCAGCAGTGAGTTCCTCTTTCTTTGCTGCGTTTTTCAGCGCAATAGGACATTATGATGTAGTGCATATTCATGCAGAGGGACCGGCATTTTTTGCATGGCTGCCGAAATTGTTTCGGAAGCGGGTTGTGGTTACGATTCATGGAATTGACTGGCAGCGTGAAAAATGGAAATCCGGATTTGGATCGAAATTTATCCGGCAGGGTGAGAAGAATGCTGTGAAATATGCAGATGAAATCATTGTTTTAAGTAAAGGTGTGCAAACGTATTTTAAGGACACCTATGGGAGAGAAACAAGATTTATCCCTAATGGTGTAAATCGACCGGAATTACGGGCAGCTAGACAGATAGCAGCAAAATTTGGACTTGAAAAAGATTCCTATATTCTGTTTCTTGGCAGACTGGTGCCAGAAAAAGGAATCCGCTATCTGGTGGAGGCATTTAAGAAGGTAAAAACAGATAAAAAGCTGGTGATTGCCGGTGGTTCCAGTGACACAGAGTCTTTTATGGAAGAATTAAAAGAATTGGCGAAATCAGATGAAAGAATCCTCTTTACCGGTTTTGTCCAGGGTGAAATCTTAGATGAGCTGTACAGCAATGCTTACCTATATATACTTCCATCGGATCTGGAAGGAATGCCTTTGAGTCTTTTAGAGGCAATGAGTTATGGAAATTGCTGCCTGGTTTCCAATATACCAGAGTGTACAGAGGTGGTGGAAGATAAAGCCCTGATTTTTAAGAAGTCAGATGTCAATGACCTGAGAAAGAAGCTGCAGGAGGCCTGTGACGAGCCGGAAAAAGTGAAGGCGTTAAAAGAAGAGGCGGCGGATTTTATCTGCAGGAAATATAACTGGGATGAGGTCGTGAAGGAAACACTGGAGTTATATGAGGGAGAGAAGTAAATGAAGATTTTGATGATAAATAAGTTTCTATATCCGAACGGAGGAAGTGAAACTTATATATTCAAGTTGGGAGAACATCTTCAAAGGATGGGACACGAAGTTCAGTACTTCGGTATGGAACACAAAGGCCGCTGCGTTGGCAATCGGGTCAATGCTTATACGAGTGATATGGATTTCCATGGAGGAAGTAAGCTGTCAAAACTGACGTATCCAATCAAGACTATTTACAGCAAAGAGGCAAGAGTACAGCTGCGAAAAGTTCTGGATGATTTCCAGCCGGATGTCTGTCATCTGAACAACTTTAATTATCAGCTGACTCCGTCTATGATTTTGGAAATCGTAAAATGGAGGAAAGAGACTGGTCATGAGTGTAAGATTGTTTTTACAGCACATGATTATCAGTTAGTTTGTCCAAATCATATGCTGAACAATCCAAATACCCACCAGAACTGTGAGAAGTGTCTTGGCGGTCATTTTGTGAATTGTGTGAAAGGAAAATGCATTCATGGTTCTAGTGCGAAGTCAGTTATTGGTATGTTGGAAGCTGAATTCTGGAAATGGAAGGGAGCTTACAAATACATCGACACGATGGTTTGCTGTTCTAAGTTTATGAAGAGAAAGATGGACAGCAATTCGCTGTTTGCAAAGAAAACAGTAGCAATGCACAACTTCATCGACAAGGTGGAGTGGAAGGATGTGCAGAAGAAGGACTATGTCTTGTATTTCGGCCGCTTCTCCGAGGAAAAGGGAATTGGTACACTCATCAAGGTCTGCAAGGAACTGCCGGATGTGCAGTTTATTTTTGCCGGTACAGGTCCGTTGGAAGACAGCATTAAGGGAGTGGCGAACATCAAGAATGTTGGATTCCAGAAGGGTGAGGCACTGGAAAAACTCATCCGGGAGGCACGGTTCTCCATCTACCCGTCTGAGTGGTATGAGAACTGCCCGTTTTCTGTGATGGAATCCCAGATGTATGGAACACCGGTGCTGGGTGCTGATATTGGCGGCATCCCGGAGCTGATCCAGGTCGGTAAGACTGGTGATTTATTCGAGAGTGGGAATGGGGCTGATTTAAAAGCAAAGATTAGTAGACTCTGGAATGATAAGGAATTATGTGAAATATACAGTGGAAACTGTAAGAATATCAGTTTCGATACTATTGATGAGTATTATGAGAAAATTATGAAGGTTTATAGAAAATAAAAGGAAGATTGGAGTATTAATAATGTCTAATAATGGTGAAAAAAAATTGAATGGTACTGTTATTGTTACTTACCGCTGTAATGCCCGTTGCTCTATGTGCAACCGTTATAAAGCACCTTCTAAGCCGGAAGAAGAAATCAGCATCGAAACTATCAAGAAGTTGCCGAAGATGTATTTCACCAACATTACAGGTGGCGAACCGTTTATCCGTACTGACTTAAAGGATATTGTGCGTGAGCTTTATAAGAAGTCCGATCGTATCGTTATTTCAACGAATGGTTTTTTTACGGATCGTATCGTTGACCTGTGTAAGGAGTTTCCGCAGATTGGTATTCGTATTTCTATCGAAGGTCTGGAACAAACCAATAATGAAATTCGAGGTCTTCAAGACGGTTATGCAAAGGGATATGGTACATTAAAAATCCTTCGTGAGATGGGAATGAAAGATGTTGGATTTGGTATGACTGTGCAGGACAAGAATGCGTCGGATCTGGTTCCTTTGTATAAGATTTCGGACGAGATGGGTATGGAGTTTGCCACGGCATCTCTTCATAATAGTTTCTATTTTGTAGAAGCTAAAAATATTATTCATGACAGACCAATGGTTGCAAAAAACTTTGAAAATCTTATTAATGAATTACTGAGAAGCAATAGTCCTAAGAAATGGTTTAGAGCATATTTTAACCATGGTTTAATTAATTATATTTATGGTCAGAAGAGACTTCTTCCATGTGATATGAGTTTTGATACATTTTTTATGGATCCGTATGGAGATGTAATGCCTTGTAATGGAACTAAAGATAAAGAAGTAATGGGTAATTTGAATACTCAGACTTGGGATGAGCTTTGGCATAGCCCAGAAGCAGAAGCTGTTCGTAAAAAAGTTCGTTGCTGTGATCGAGATTGCTGGATGATTGGTTCTGCATCCCCTGCAATGCATAAATATATCTGGAAACCGGCTACGTGGGTTCTTATACATAAGTTTAAAGCATTGTTTAGCAAGCATCCTTACAGTATGTATGAGTTGAAGGTTTGTAGGGATTATCGTGATGGTAAGGTTACAAAAGAGGAACTGGATAAGTGCAGCACCTGTGATATGAACTGCGTGATCAACAATGGTCTGAGTGAGGCAAGTAAAGAACAGCTGAAGCATAAGACCGGCGAGGAAATCGTGGATGCTGATATCGCACAGCAGATGGAGAAGAAATAATGAGCGAACAGGTAGCGGTAAGGACGAGAGAAAAATGGGTTGATGATGTAAAAGTAATCGCTTGTATATTAGTTGTACTAGGACATTTTTTTCAGAGCATGACAAAAGCCAATATCTTGCCAGCAAATGACCTATATGAGTGGTTTAATATGACAATTTACTATTTTCATGTACCGCTGTTTTTTATCTGTAGTGGATACCTTTATCAAAAATACAGCGAAGTAAATAGTGCTAGGCGTTGGTACAGAAATGTAGCAAAGAAAGCACTGATACTTGGAGTGCCATATATAACATTTACTACTATTACATGGATTTTGAAAACACTGTTTTCAAACAGTGTTAATGATGCTATAGGCGGCCTTTACAGTACATTGATATTTCATCCGACTGCTCCATATTGGTATTTATATGCATTGTTTTTCATTTTTCTTGTAACCCCAACTTTTAGTGGAATAAAAATGGCCGTAGCTGGATTGATACTTGCGGTAGGTGCAAAAATTTGTAGTTTGACTGGGACGTGGAACAGCATTTATGCAGTATCAACAGTTATCTCAAATGAAATATGGTTTGTGCTTGGTATGAGCATTTGCATATTCGATGTGAAAACAGAAGATAAGAAACAACAGGGAGTACTAAGTGGTGTATTATTTATAGCATTGAGTGTTGCCGTATATATGACTGATTTTTACAGTACTCTAGTTACATTTGCAATGGGGGGATTAGGTTGCGTTGCAGTGCTCTTATTAGTGGGGGGATTTAAAGAAAAACGGTTTAGAAAAGTAATGGATTTTCTTGCAAAATATACAATGCCGATTTTTCTGATGCATACGCTGTTTGCGGCACCAATGAGAACTGTTCTGTTGAAGACTGGTATCGAAAATGCAGAAATTCATGTAGTGCTGGGATTGGGGATCAGTTTTATCGGGCCAATTATTGCGGCTTGGATTATGAAGAAAACAAAGTGGTTAGAGTTCTTTTTGTATCCAAATAGAGTTTGTAAATAAAACATAATGGATAATAAAACTCAACAATATGGAGGGTTAAAATGCGAAATTATAAGATTGCTGTTGCAGGTACTGGTTATGTAGGATTATCTATTGCTACACTACTTGCCCAACACCATGAAGTAGTAGCAGTGGATATTATTCCAGAGAAAGTGGAGTTGATCAATAACTGTAAGTCCCCAATTAAGGACGATTATATTGAAACATATTTAGCTGAAAAGAAATTGAACCTTACTGCAACATTGGATGCCAAGTCTGCATATTCTGATGCGGATTTTGTAGTAATAGCAGCACCTACAAACTATGATAGTTGCACTCAGAACTTCGATACAAGTGCAGTTGAAGCTGTGATCAAGTTAGTTATGGAGTGTAACCCAAATGCAATTATGGTTATTAAATCTACAGTTCCTGTAGGATACACAGTTTTGGTTCGTGAGAAGTTTCATAGTAAAAACATCATCTTTAGTCCAGAGTTTTTGCGGGAATCAAAAGCTTTGTATGATAATCTTTATCCTTCTCGTATTATCGTTGGCATTGATCTGAATGATGAGCATTTGGTAAAGATGGCTCATGAGTTTGCAAACTTGCTTCAGGAAGGTGCACTAAAGGAAAATATTGAGACATTATTTATGGGTTTTACTGAAGCAGAGGCAGTCAAATTATTTGCTAATACATACTTGGCATTACGTGTTGCATATTTTAATGAGTTGGATACCTATGCAGAGAGTAAGGGACTGAATACTCAGCAAATTATTGATGGTGTATGTTTAGATCCTCGTATCGGCAGACATTACAACAATCCAAGTTTCGGATATGGTGGATATTGCTTGCCAAAAGATACCAAACAGTTGTTAGCGAACTATGCTGATGTGCCAGAAAATTTGATTGAAGCAATTGTAGAGTCTAACCGTACTCGTAAAGATTTTATTGCGGATCGCGTTCTAAAGATGGCTGGTTATTATAGTTACGATGCAAACAATGAATTTAATGGGGATAAAGAAAAAGCTGTTGTTATTGGTGTGTATCGGCTCACAATGAAGAGTCAAAGTGATAATTTTCGTCAAAGCTCCATTCAGGGTATTATGAAACGTATAAAAGCCAAAGGTGCAACAGTTATCATCTATGAGCCGACTTTAAAAAACGGAGAGACATTCTTTGGTAGCATTATTATAAATGATTTAGAAAAGTTTAAGAAAATGAGTCATGCTATTATTGCAAATCGTTATGACAAGTGCCTAGATGATGTAAAGGAAAAAGTGTACACAAGAGATATTTTTCAGAGAGATTAGAGAGAGTAAAAATGAAGATACTTATTATACGCAATTTTCCATCTTATATGTCAGTAAAAAATAATACTTATAATATTCAGGAGGTTGGATTAGCAAAAGCCCTTGTGCGAAAAGGTCATATTTGTGACATTGTATTCTGGACAGATAAAGAGGAAGAAATAGTAGAAGTTCCAGTTGATAATATGAGGACAGTTCGGGTATTTTATCGACATGGTAAGAATATATTAAAAAATGCAATTTATCTTCAATGTGATGAGCTATTTGCACGATATGATATTTTACAACCTTGCGAATACAACCAAATGCAAGCATGGTTATTGGCAAAAAAATATCCTGAAAAAACAATTATATACCACGGACCATATTATAGTCCTTTTAATAAAAGATACAACTTAATGTGTAAAATATTTGATATTCTTTTTTTACGCCGGTATCTTAAAGAAAATACACAGTTTCTTGTAAAAAGTAATATGGCGAGGGAATTTTTAACTGATAAGGGAATCAAACAGTCCAATGTTCACACAGTTGGTGTAGGAATAGATACACAAATGCTAGCAAGCAATCGAATTTTATGTGATGATAAAATTTATCAGAAGATGATTCAAGATAAAGGTGTAGTAAAGATATTATATATCGGACGGTTTGAAGAACGAAGAAACATTCATTTTATAATTGATGTATTTCATAAAGTACAGATGGAAAATGAAAAAGCAAAATTATATATGATTGGTACAGGTAAAAAAGAATATTTGGAGCGCTGTTTTTTACATATAAAAGAACTTGGACTAGAGGATAAAATTGTATGGCAGGACAAAATGGAACAAAAATTTCTGTCAAGAATTTATCAAATGGCTGATTTCTTTTTGCTTCCAACTGAATATGAAATATTTGGAATGGTACTTTTGGAAGCAATGTACTATAAAACAGTTGTACTGACAACTCAAAATGGTGGTTCTAGTACATTGATACAGAATGGATTGAATGGCTATATTATGCAAATAGAAAATGGATGGGAATGGGCAAATACAATTCTTAGTATTTCTAACGATGAAAGAAAAATGAAGAAGATACAGGACAATGCCTCTAGTACGATTGAAAAATTTTACACCTGGGATATGCTATCAGAATCCTTCTTAACTCAATATAATCAATTGCGGGAGAAACTATAATGAAGAAGGAAAAAGAAATAGTATCTGTTTGTGTATTGATGTCAACTTATAATGGTGAACGATATCTTGAAAGACAAATAGAAACTATTTTAAATCAAGAGGAATGTCGTATAATACTATTGGTAAGAGATGATGGCTCATCAGATAAAACATTGGATATACTAAAAAAATATCAAGAGCAAGGGAGACTTTCTTACTATTCAGGAAAGAACGTTGGACCAACAAATAGTTTTTTAGATTTGTTAGATAACGCACCAGAGGCAGATTACTATGCCTTTTCAGATCAAGATGATATTTGGCTGCCAGACAAAATGAGTCGAGCTATAAAAAAATTAAAGGAAACAAAACTAAAAGGACAAAAAGGACTATATTTTTCTAATTTGACTCCGGTTGATGAAAAGGAAGATATAATAAAAGAATTTCTTTTACCAGAAGTACTGCCAATAGATTATTATACATTAATGATTCGATGTGGATGGATGTTTGGGTGTACAGAAGTTTTTACAAAAGAGTTGAAAGAGTTTGTAAAAAAGCAATATCGTCCTCAAAAAATTGTTATGCATGATTTATGGATGGGGTTGTTAGCATCAACTTATGGGACAATAGTATACGATTCAACATCAAAAATATTGTACAGACAACATCAAAACAATGTTGTTGGAGCACAACTTAATGGAATTCAAAGATGGAAAAAAAGATTAGATCTATTAGTAAAAGGAAATAGAGTACCGATAGACTGCAGGGCTAAAGCAATGCTTCGTATTTTCAGAGATAATCCAGATGTATCGAAGGAACTTCAAGAACAGACATGGATAGTGGCAAATTATAATAAGAGTTTAAAAACAAGAATTGGTTTTTTGAAATATGCACAGCTATTTGATGAAAAAGCAAAGAGGGCATTGTTACGTGCAGTACTTATTGTGCTTGGAAAAGAATGATAGAGAGTATCAAGAATAGGATTGGAGAAAAAAATGAAGGTTATTGCATTTTATCTGCCGCAGTATCATAATATACCAGAAAATGACGAATGGTGGGGAGACGGATTTACAGAATGGACGAATGTGAGAAAAGCACAGCCATATTTTGAAGGGCATAATCAACCGGAAATACCATTGAATGAGAATTACTATAATCTTCTGGATGATAAAGTTAAGCTTTGGCAGGCTAAGTTGGCAAAAGAATATGGAGTATATGGATTTTGCTATTACCACTATTGGTTTAATGGGAAAATGCTGTTAGAACAACCTATGGAACAAATGCTTAGAAATAAAGAAATCGAACAGCATTTTTGCATATGTTGGGCAAATGAACCGTGGACAAAAGCATGGGTTAATGAGACTAAAGTATTGATTCCGCAAAAATATGGTCATGAAAAAGAGTGGAAAGAACATTTTGATTATCTCTTACCTTTTTTTAAAGATGAACGATATATCAAGTGTAGTGGTAGACCATTGATGGTAATTTATCGACCACAGGTAATTGACAATATTAGAGAAATGATTTTGTATTGGAATAAACTTGCAAAAGAAGCAGGATTTAAAAATGGACTGTGTTTTGCATATCAAACCTATGGAATGGAAGAAAAGGGAGATGATATGTTTGATTATAGTATTGAATTCCAGCCTGCTTACATAGGTGCTTTTAAAAAAGCTAATGCCCCCAGCAAGGTAACACTACGTAGTACACTTAGTGTAGTAAGAATGAAGGTTACATCTAAAATCGAACGCATTACAGGTGTGAATTTGGAAACTAAAATTGATATGTATCGAAAGAAAAAAAGGGGAGTAGGGAAAATAGAATATGATTCGGCATGGGAAACCATTTTAAATCACAAACCAGAAAATGATAAAAAATGGCCAGGAGCATTTACTGCTTGGGATAATACGCCACGTCATCATGAGAGAGGTGTTTGTTATGTTGGTGCGACTCCAGAAAAATTTAAAAACTATTTTTCTCGATTGATTCGGAAAGCAAAGGAAGAATATAAGTCAGATATGATTTTTGTGAATGCTTGGAATGAATGGGCAGAAGGCGCACATTTGGAACCAGATGAAAAAAATGGATATGGTTACCTTGAAGCTGTTAGGGAGGCCTTAAAAGAGAATGATGCTTGGCCTGTAGAATAAGAACTTATCGGATCAGGACATGGTATTTAGGAGAATATATGAAGAAGTTTTTAAAAATACTAAATATTATAGTAAATCCATTACTTATAGAAAAAACAAATAATTTCAAAAACAGATTAATGTGGAACGCATACGAGCAAACATTGCAGTATGTAGGATCGAATTGTAATGTTCAATGGCCGTTTCAGATTCATGGTGGTCAGTACATAAGGATTGGAGATAATTTTATTGCAGCGAAACATTTAACATTGTTGGCATTTGATAGTTATAGGAAAACTAATAAACAATATCAGCCTCGTATTGAAATTGGAAATAATGTAACAATTACAGAATTCTGCCAAATATCATGTATAGACTATATAAAGATAGGAAATGGTGTGCTGCTTGGCCGTAATGTATTTATATCGGATAATAATCATGGAATGGGAAATTTTGCAGATGAAACTATTCCGCCAGTTGAACGAGAATTGATATCAAAAGGTCCCGTAATAATCGGGAACAATGTTTGGATTGGCCGTAATGTTACAATTATGTCAGGAGTGACTGTTGGAGATGGAGCAGTAATAGGTGCCAATGCAGTGGTTACTCATGATGTGCCTGCATATAGTATAGCAGTTGGGTGTCCAGCAAAAGTGATAAGAAGGATTAAATTATGAGATATAGACTTCAAAAAAGCGAACTATATAATTGTAGTATACTATTCCACTTTATTCAAAGATTGATTCTGTATTCATCTTTTTATAATATTATACCTGGAATTGTTCCGACTTTGCTGAATTATATGTCCATTGCATGTTTGATTCTTAAATGTATAACTGAAGTATGGCAGGAAAAGTTCACCCTCAAGTGGTTGATAAGTGCTATTGTTTTATTTCCCTTTTTATGGATAGGATCCATTTGTGCAAATTCAGATGAGTTATTATGGATACTGATATATATTATTACGGCAAAAAATGTTGAGCCGAGGAGTATTGCCAAAACGATTTATGTAGTGTGTGGCATTGGCACAGTTGTGATTATAGCATGTGCATTAATAGGAATTATTCCTAACAATTATGAGCTTGCTGTGAATTCAACAGGAAAAGTGATTGTAAGAATGTATATGGGATTCATACACTGCAATGTTTTTGGAACATTTTTGAGTACAATTTTTCTATGCCATTTTTTTATTAGATTTAATAGAGTAAATAAGTTAGATGTTCTTTTTGGGGTGATATTGATATGTATAAGCGCATTTGTTGCATATTCTCGAACGAATGCGTTGATTATGTTAATTGGACTTATGTGTATGAAGTTTTATACAGTACCATCAAGAAAACTAATTGGAATAACATTGTGTATTATGTCAGTTGCTGCAATTTTATCGGTGGTTCTAAGTGTAAATTATGATCCATCAAATAATGCTATGGTTGTATTAAATAAAGTATTAACTGGCAGATTGAGTGCTGCAAAAGAAGCGTATGACCAATATGGTTTTTCAATTATGGGACAAGATTTTCAAACAATATTTGAAACAAGTACGGTTGCATTTGGAGAATCTGGTAAGCAACAGCAGGTAATAGACAATGCTTTTATGCATTTATTAGTTCATTATGGGATTTTTCCAACAGCTCTATTGATGTGGTACTATTTTTCCAATGTGGTCTGGCTTTACAAAACGCAACAATTGAATGTTTTATTTGTGGTGTTTTTATCCTTTATACAGGGAGTTTCAGAAGGAAACATCTATTCCTCTTATAATGCGGTATTATTCATTCTTGCTGCTACACAATATCAAAGAATGTCACAGCGTAAGGGAGCATTAATTATCAATGGATAAAATAAAAACAAAAAAGAGAGATAAAAGTATAGATATACTGAAGGCGATTTGTTTGCTCTGTGTTATTTTGGGGCATTGTGGGTTTCCTGGTACACAGTTTATCTATTTATTTCATATGCCGCTTTTTTTTATGGCAAGCGGATATTTGTTTGACAAGAAAAAAGTAAATTCAAGTAAAAATTTAAAAACATTCTTTCTTAGAAAGATAAAGACGTTATGGTTGCCATATGTCATTTGGAATACAGTGATGTTGGCAATGCAAAATACTTTTTTAAAAATAAATTTTTATACAAATAATATAGAGGTTCTATCTTATTCTGGAAGTTCAATACAAGATTATATTACACTAGAGCAGTTTGCAATAAAATTTATTAAAATTTTACTGTTCAAAAGTGGAACTTTATTTACTTGTGCATTTTGGTTTATTCGAGTTTTATTTGTAGTAGAACTTTGTTTTGCTTTATTGATTTACGTACTAAACAAAATAAAGCTGAAAAGCAGCTATTCAAAAGTGATTGTAGGAAGTGTGGCGATAGTTGCTCTTATAATTGGACAGTATTTGAGTGTTGAACATATTGGATTAATGGATTTTTCTAATTGCTTTGCTAGTTTTACATTGTTTTGGCTTGGAACATTGATGAAAGACTGCAGGATGAGCTTTATTACAGATAAAAAAGTATCTATTATGTTGGCTTTTATTGGATTAATGGTTCTTAATACGCAAGGAAGTATTTTGCTGAATCAAAATTATTTTACATCTCCAATCTTTTTGATCTGTTCAGCTATTTGTGGATGGATTTTTATATATGGAATATCAAAAGTGGCAAGTGAAACAGGGAAGATTGCTTATGTGGCATATGAAATTAATATAGCTGCAATAGATATAATGGCGCTTCACTTTATTGGATTTAAAGCGATAGCTGCTGTACAAGTGGTAACGCGTGGATTGCCATTATATCATTTAGCTAGATTTCCAGTGTTGGATGGTGGTAAAGGATGGTGGCTTTTATATTTCCTTGCAGGATTAGTTTTTTCACTATTGTTTTATAAAGTAAGAAATTACATGGGGGGTAAAATTAAATATAAGAATGTCTGTATTAAAAGTTAATAATAGACAGGAACTTGAAATGCTTAATATAGTGAAACTTGTGGCTTCTTATATGGTTGTGTTTATTCATGTAAGTTTTCCAGGACAGTTTGGAATAGATATTGTTTATCTGGCACGGTTTGCGGTACCTTTTTTCTTTATAGTATCTGGATATTTTAGCTATAACAGTTTTAATTTGAAAAACATTAAGAAAATTGATAAGAAGATCCAAACTACAGGATTATTATATTTAGAAAGTATTGGATTCTATTTGGTAATGATTTTATGTGTTCAGAGAGATTTTGGTAAATTTAATAGTTGGCTGCGAGCAGGGCTTAGTGGAACAAATTTTTTTGAATGGATTTTGTGGAACAAAATACCACTGATAGAATTAGAGCATCTTTGGTTTATAGGGGCGTTGCTGTATTGCTATATTTTTATGAGGATTATTTATAAGTATCCGAATTTAATAAAATTACTGCCTTTTTTATTAATTGTTAATTACATATTAGGAGAAGGAGGGCAGCTATTTAACTGTACAGAGATTCCAGAGTATATTACGCGAAATGCTTGGTTTTGTGGGATACCCTGCTTTGCAATAGGATATCTTATCAGAAAACATGAAAGCACCTATGTGATATGTTTTTGGAACAAATTATCGACAAAAACGTTATTTATTGTTGCAATGCTCACAGAGGTTCTTGTTTTAGTGGAAGCACATACAGTTGGAATGACGGATTTATATGTGTTTTCTTTGGTAACAGCGGTGTTACTTTTTTTGTATGGCATTACACATAAAAACAATCTAGCACAGCGGTGGAAGAAGATTTCAGAAATAGATACAGGAATAATTTATATCATTCACCAGGTGGTTGCAATTTTTCTTCGAATCGCAATAGAGAAAATTCATTTTAAATATGGAAATATGATATTGCCGATTTTAACATGCTTAATAGCAACAATGATTAGTATAGGATTCAAGCATGTAAAGAAAGGGGTCAGAAAACAGATTTGGAAAAGTATATGAGTAATAGTAGAATTCAAAATGCTAAGCGGAATATGGCAGTTGGTTTTATTAATAAAATAGTAACAATTATTTCACCGTTTTTAGTAAGGACCGTTTTGATTTATACGCTTAGCGTTGAATATGTTGGTATAAGTGGGTTATTTACTTCAATTTTACAAATGTTAAGCATGGCAGATTTGGGGTTTGCAAGTGCAATTGTTTATAGTATGTATAAGCCAATTGCAGAAGGGGATAATGAAACAGTATGTGCTTTAATAAATTTTTATAAAAAAATATATCGAGTTATCGGAGGCGTTATTTTTGCGTTTGGAATAGTATTGTTGCCTTTTTTAAGTAAGATGATTAGTGGAGACTATCCAGCAGATATTGATATTCATATTGTTTATTTAATTTACTTGGCAAATTCTGTTGTAAGTTACCTTATGTTTTCCTATAAAAGATCGTTGCTAATTGCATATCAGCGAAGAGACGTGGCAGATACAATTCAGGCAATTTGTAAGTTGGGATTATCTATTATTCAAATTGTCTCATTGATTCTTGTGAAAAATTATTATGCGTATGTTATTTTTATTCCGATTTGTTCGGTTCTCGATAATATTCTCTGTGCATGGCGTACAAAGAAAATGTTTCCGTATATTGAAAGCAGAGGGACAATTTCTGTTAATGCTAAGAAGGATATTATAGAAAAGACAAAAGGGCTTTTAATTTACCGAATTTGTGGGATGACTAGAAATGCTTTAGATAATTTTTTCTTGTCTATTTTTTATGGATTGGTCGTAGTTGGAATTTACAATAACTATTACTATATTATGAATTCTGTTCGTCTGTTCGTAGATATTTGTACACAGTCAATTAGTGCGGGTATTGGTAACAGTGTAGCGACAGAGTCGGTAGATAAAAATTATAAGAATTTGAATGTTTTCACATTTATTTATGAATGGATTTGTGGTTGGTGTACGGTTTGTTTACTTTGTCTCTACCAACCATTTATGCAAATTTGGGTGGGAGAAGAAAATATGTTTTCTTTTGAAGTAGTTGTTAGTTTGTGCATTTATTTTTATGTATGGACAGCAGGAGATATTCGAAGCCAATATACGGATGCATCTGGATTGTGGTGGAAAGAAAAGAAGCGTGCATTAGTGGAAACAATTGCAAACATTGTTTTGAACTATATTTTAGTACGGCAGTTTGGTGTGATAGGTGTTGTGTTAGCAACTGCCATTTCAATTTTATTTATAGGCTTGCCATGGAGCAATAAAATTATTTTTGACAATTATTTTAAAGGTCAGAGTTGTAAAAAATATATGTTGAATCAAGGGCTTTATGCATTTATGACAGTGGTATCATGTTTTGTAACATATCAAGTTTGTACGATTGTTTCATTGTCAGGAATTTTAGGGTTAGTTATAAAAGGGGTTATTTGCATTTTTGTTCCCAATATATGCTATATGGCATTATCTTTTAAAAATCCTGTAGCAAAAGATTCTTTTACATTTCTTAAAGGAAAGGTGCTGAAAAGCAGGTAAGAGGTTAGTTTAATGGAAAAAAAAGTAACAGAAAAATATAGTCCTTTAGTTAGTGTTATTATTCCTGTGTATAATCGGCAAAATATGATTGGAGGATTATTAGAAGCTTTAAAACAACAAACATACAAAAATCTTGAGATTATTTGTATAGATGATGGCTCTACCGATCAGAGCAAAAGTATTATTCGAAGATATATGAAAACAGATCCGCGAATTATTTTAAAAGAAAAACAAAACGGTGGCGCTGTTTCAGCAGTATGTTTAGGTATTTATGAAATGAGAGGGGATTATGTTTGCTTTGTCGATTCGGATGATTTGGTAGGAAAAGATTATATACAAAATTTCGTAAATCAACTAGACGAGAAATATGATTTTGTTGCATATGGTTTTTACTATGAAGATGGTATCTGCAAAAAACCGTATTATCTGAAGGAATCGCGTACTTATTCAAAAGAACAATTGGAGCGGTATCGAGATCAGGTTTTGATTGAATATGGTCATAGTGATATATCAAATCGCTTTTTTATTTCCAGATGGAATAAAATGTATAGCAGAGAGTGTATTTTAAAAATCCTTCCTGGTTATGAAAAATGTATTGGATTGGTATTGGGAGAAGATTCTGTGTTCAACCATTTGCTGATCAAGTATGCAAAAAATGGAAAAACAATTAAAAAGCCAAATAGCTATTTTTATGATATAAGCGACAATGGAAATTCGGTAATGCGGGATACTAATTACATAAAATATATTAGTGCTTGTGAAAAAGCTTATAAAGTTTTTGAAAGTATTTTAAAGAAAGATGAGTTTTCTGACCGACAGGCATTGTATCTCGTCTACTATCATATTTCTTCGATATATTCGCGTTTGCTTTTGGGAAATTCAAGACAATTTGATGCGATGTATGCAGAACTCAAGAAAAGTGATATTTATATTTGTGCGCTCAAACAGTTTATTCGAGATACGAAATCTAAAAAACAGAAAATTATGTTGGGACTACAGATATTAGCTCCAACGGGCAAATTTTACAGATGGATTTTAACAGGATTAAAAAATGTTCGAAAGAAGGTGTGCGTAGTTCGGAATACAGCATTGTTTCTTTTTAAAAATTTAAAACAGTATGGATTCAAGAAAACGTTCACTAATTGGAAATATCAGAACAGAAGAATTCATGCAAATGAAGAACTGAGGAATAAACTTCCGGAGTTGGAACGACGGATTAGACCCATATTGGAGCAATATATAGATAAGAAAACAGATTTACAGACGGCTACGATTGAAAAGAATGTATTTGTTTTCTGGTGGGACGGTTTTGAAATGGGACCATTAATTGTGAAGAAGTGTTTGGAACGTGTGAAACAAATTTATTCAGATGCCAAGATTATTACAATCAGTAAACAAAATTTTAAAGAATATACAACGATAAATCAGCAAATTCTGGATGGATTTGAAAATGGAAAAATATCCATTCAAACATTTTCGGATATTTTAAGATTTAATCTTTTGAAAAATCATGGTGGTTTGTGGGTAGACGCAACTATTTATTTTTTAAAACCGTATCCAATATTTGAACAGCTAGAAAATAAATCTTATGAATCGTTCGCATTTAAAGATACAATAGATTTTCTAATATATAAAGGAAATAAGTGTTCATGGTCCTCTTATCTTCAGGCGGCTCGAAAAGGTTCTGTTCTAATTGGTGCGATGGATTTTATTTTTCAAGAATACTATCTTAAATATGGGGATTACGGTCTTTACTTTTTTATGGACGCTGCTCTCATGATTTGTAAAATCATGAAAATTGATGACTGTGTTTTGGATAAGGTAAATTATTGCAAAGGAAGTGCATTTAGCTTATGTAAATTATTAGACAAACCGTACGATAATGAAGTTAAGAAAGATTTGGAGTGTTTACCACAGAAACTGTATTGGTGGTATAATCCAAAGAATGAAAATGAGGACACCTTTTTTTCCCGATTGATAATGTGCAAATAAGGCGTGGCAAGAAAATGATAATTTAATTTAGATAGTAGAAAGAGATGGAATTGTATAAATGAAATTATTCGAGTTTATTTTTGCTATATGTAGAAAATTCCCAGGAGGGGGGTACTCCTGAGAATGATTTATAGCTTTGAGTGCGATAAAAAGGCTATAATTGGAAGGAATGTTAAATTTTTGCATCGTGGTTTTGGAACAGTTATTTCAGCTAGAGCAATCATTGGGAATAATGTCCAAATTCAGCATCATGTCACACTAGGAACAAGACATAGTGGTGATAGGATTATTATTGAAGAAAATGTCTATATTGGAGCCTATGCTATGATACTTGGAAATGTGAAAATTGGGCACGATGCTGTAATAGGAGCAGGAGCGGTTGTTTTAAATGATGTTGAACCATTTGGAACATATGTAACGACTACGGAATTGAGGAGAATAAAGTAATTGTTTTGGTTAGGGCAATGATCGAAAACAATGTTCAAATTAACATCATATTATAGGGAGAACAAGATGAAATATTATGGTAGGAAATAGTATGAAAAGAGTAAAATATGTTCACACTGATAAGAACTGTGCTTAGCGCTGGACTATATATAACAATCACAAAATTGAAAAGAATAATCATAGTGGAAGGAGAATAGTAATGAAATTAAAAAGAGTTTTGATGTCTATTATTGTATGTATATTCATAGGGACAATAATTATTGGATGTGAAAGGGAAACAAATAGTATTGAAAGTCCTAGTGAATCTTCAGAAGAAGTGAATGTACCTTCTTTATATGGAAAAGTTGTTTATGTATTAGGGGACAGTATTCCTTATTTAAGCGGATCATGGGTGGATACACTTGCGAAAAAAACAGGAGCAGAAAAGGTTATCAATTGCAGCAGAGCGGGTGCAACATGGGCATGGCGAGATTCTTATGAGTCATATTGGGCATCAGAGTTATTGACGAAGGAAATTGCGCCGATTGTAAGCCAAGATGGTAAAACAGTTAATTTCGAAGATAATGAAGAAATGGAAAATGGAAATATTCCGATAAATAATAGTAATTATACATACATCAATAATGAAGTGGCTTTTATGCAGCGGTTAATTCAGGAAGGTTATGACGAGCCAGATGTAATTATAATAGCCTGTGGAATTAATGATACAGCTTCGTATACAGAAGTGTATTCAGATGAACTATTTGAAAAAAAATTCTATACAGATCGTGATAGCTTGGATGATAGTGTGAAACAAACTCTTGGAGGTGGATTAAGAGCAAATCTAGAAGCACTTAAAGATCTGTATCCGAATGCTATTATTATTGTATCTACCCCACTCCAATCAGCATATGCTTATTTAAGACCTTATATTCCTAATACTTGTATGTGGATTGAGAAAATGGCGGATTATTATTCTATTCCAGTAATTGATGCTTATTCTGAAAGTGGAATATTGGCGGAGTTCGAGAAAGGATGGGAGAACAACAGCTATACAGGAGAGGGAACAGAGGGGAAATATTTATTTGATGGATTACATCCAAACAGTGATGGATATCAATTGTTAAGCGATTATTTTTCTAGACAAATAAATAAAATATGCAGAAATTCTATGGGAAAATGAAGTGAGTTTTGATAGTTTAATTATCACCAAATAAGTTTAGTAAAACACAAGGGAGAAATCGAATTTATGAAAGGTATTATTTTAGCAGGAGGATCAGGCACTCGTCTGTATCCATTGACAAAGGTTACGAGTAAGCAACTTTTACCGATTTATGACAAACCGATGATTTATTATCCGATGTCGGTTCTGATGAATGCAGGCATTCGTGATATTTTGATTATTTCCACACCGCAGGATACACCGCGTTTTGAGAACCTGCTTGGAGATGGTCATCAGTTCGGTGTTAGCCTGACCTATGCTGTTCAGCCTTCCCCGGATGGACTGGCACAGGCGTTTATTATTGGTGCTGACTTTATCGGTACTGATTCTGTGGCCATGGTGCTAGGGGATAATATTTTTGCAGGTCATGGATTAAAGAAGCGTTTGAAGGCAGCTGTTCAGAATGCCGAAAACGGTAAGGGAGCAACAGTATTCGGCTATTATGTAGATGATCCGGAACGTTTCGGTATCGTGGAGTTCGATAAGAGTGGTAAGGCAGTTTCTATCGAGGAGAAGCCAGAGCATCCGAAGAGCAACTACTGTGTCACCGGTTTGTACTTCTATGATAACCGTGTGGTCGAGTTTGCAAAGAACCTGAAACCGTCTGCTCGTGGTGAACTGGAGATTACTGACCTGAACCGTATTTATCTGAAAGATGGATCTCTGAATGTGGAACTGTTGGGGCAGGGCTTTACCTGGCTGGATACTGGTACGCATGAGAGCCTTGTAGATGCTACAAACTTTGTGAAGACGATGGAGCAGCATCAGCATCGTAAGATTGCCTGTCTGGAGGAAATCGCATATCTGAATGGCTGGATCAGCAAGGATGAACTGATGGAAGTCTATGAAGTTATGAAGAAAAACCAGTACGGGCAATATCTGAAAGATGTCATGGATGGGAAGTATCAGGAGCATTTGTATTAATGAGATAATAAGCAGAAAAGCACATAGATAAATTAGAGGAGAGTAAGATCATGAATATTATTGTAACTGGCGGTGCTGGATTTATTGGTAGTAACTTTGTTTTCCATATGCTGAAGAAGTATCCGGATTACCGGATTATCTGCTTGGACAAGCTGACTTATGCAGGAAATTTGTCCACGCTGGCACCTGTTATGGATAACCCGAATTTCCGTTTTGTGAAAGCAGACATCTGCGACCGTGAAGCTGTAGACAAGCTGTTTGAAGAAGAACATCCGGACATTGTGGTGAACTTTGCGGCAGAGTCCCATGTTGACCGTTCCATTGAAGATCCGGGCATCTTCCTTCAGACCAATATTATCGGAACTTCTGTTCTGATGGATGCTTGTCGTAAGTATGGCATTCAGCGTTATCATCAGGTTTCTACCGATGAAGTATACGGTGATCTGCCGTTGGATCGCCCCGACCTGTTCTTTACAGAAGAAACTCCGATCCACACCAGTTCTCCGTACAGCAGTTCCAAGGCTGGCGCGGATTTGCTTGTTCTGGCTTACTACCGTACCTATGGTCTTCCTGTAACGATTTCCCGTTGTTCAAATAACTATGGACCGTATCACTTTCCAGAAAAGCTGATTCCGTTGATGATTGCCAATGCACTGGCCGATAAGCCGCTTCCCGTTTACGGTGAAGGTTTAAATGTTCGTGACTGGCTATATGTAGAAGATCACTGTAAAGCAATCGACCTGATTATTCACAAGGGGCGTGTGGGCGAAGTTTACAATGTCGGTGGTCACAACGAAAAGCAGAACATTGAGATCGTGAAGATTATTTGCAAGGAACTGGGCAAGCCGGAAAGTCTGATTACTCATGTGGGAGATCGCAAGGGTCACGATATGCGTTATGCCATCGACCCGACCAAGATTCACAATGAACTGGGCTGGCTGCCGGAAACCAAGTTTGAAGATGGAATCAAGAAAACAATCCAGTGGTATCTCGATAATCGTGAGTGGTGGGAAACGATTATTTCCGGTGAATATCAGAACTACTACGAGAAAATGTACAGCAACCGCTAAAAGTCTGGGGAGGAATCGGTATGAAGTTTTTTGTAACAGGCGTTGGTGGTCAGTTAGGACATGATGTAATGAACGAGCTGCTGAAGCGCGGCCATGAGGGGGTAGGCTCCGATATTCAGGAAAATTACAGTGGTGTGGCAGACGGTTCTGCAGTAATGAAGGCACCGTATGTAGCACTAGACATTACAAATAAAGAAGCCGTTGAGAAAGTTATTACGGAAGTGCATCCCGATGCAGTGATTCACTGTGCAGCATGGACTGCTGTGGATATGGCAGAAGATGATGATAAAGTGGCGAAAGTCCGTGCCGTCAATGTAGGCGGTACACAGAATATCGCAGATGTCTGCAAAAAGCTGGACTGTAAGATGACATATATCAGCACCGATTATGTGTTCAATGGACAGGGAACGGAGCCTTGGAAACCAGACTGTAAAGATTATAAGCCACTGAATGTGTACGGTCAGACAAAACTGGAAGGTGAGCTGGCAGTCAGCCAGACGATGGAGAAGTATTTCATTGTCCGCATTGCATGGGTGTTTGGTCTGAATGGCAAGAACTTTATTAAGACCATGCTGAATGTTGGTAAGACACACGACACTGTCCGTGTGGTCAATGACCAGATCGGCACACCGACCTATACATATGATTTGGCTCGACTGCTTGTTGATATGAATGAGACTGAGAAGTTCGGCTATTATCATGCGACCAACGAGGGCGGCTACATCAGCTGGTATGATTTCACGAAAGAGATCTACCGTCAGGCTGGCTATAAGACGAAAGTACTGCCGGTGACTACGGCGGAGTACGGTCTGAGCAAGGCTGCTCGTCCGTTCAACAGCCGTCTGGATAAGAGCAAGCTAGTGGAAGCTGGATTTACTCCGCTTCCGACCTGGCAGGATGCGTTGAGCCGTTACCTGAAAGAAATCGAGCAGTGATAGAGGAGATAGAGAAAATGGGACAGATTAAGGTTGAGAAAAATGTAGGCGGCATCGAGGGTCTTTGTGTTATTGAGCCTGCTGTTCACGGTGATGCCCGTGGCTATTTTATGGAAACCTACAACGAAAAAGATATGAAGGAAGCTGGCATTGACATTCACTTTGTTCAGGATAATCAATCCATGTCTACAAAGGGTGTACTGCGTGGTCTCCACTTCCAGAAGAAGTATCCGCAGTGCAAGCTGGTTCGTGCAGTGCGCGGCACCGTGTTTGATGTTGCAGTTGATCTCAGAAGCAATTCTAAAACCTATGGCAAATGGTATGGTGTGACCCTGTCTGCTGAAAATAAGAAGCAGTTTCTCATCCCAGAAGGCTTTGCACACGGATTTCTTGTTTTGAGCGATGAGGCAGAGTTCTGCTATAAGGTCAATGATTTCTGGCATCCGAACGACGAAGGCGGTATGGCTTGGAATGACCCGGAAATCGGCATTGAATGGCCGGAATTGAAGGGTGAGTATAAGGGCAGTGCAAGCGCAGAAGGATACACGCTGGAAGACGGTACAGAATTAAATCTGAGTGATAAGGATCAGAAGTGGATGGGCTTGAAAGACACTTTTAAGTTTTAATGTTGAATGAACAGATTGATAAAGATAATAAATTTGATTTTAACAAACATCCTTACAGCTATTTACCAGCCCTTTGGATTTTCAATCCTGCTTTCCTTTTTTGCCCTGTTTTTATATCTCTATGCTTACTATCCATCGGAAGCAGGAAAAGGCTGGAAGGAGGCTATAAAATACTGGTTTATTACATTCAGAAATTCAGCTTTTTTCCGTAAACTGTTTCTGCTGTTATTTATCATCTCGTTAATCCTGTTTCGTACTCTGCTGAATCGAAACTTATGGATGAATCCATTATCAAACGTTATGGGTGGTTGGTGGTTTTGGGAGACGGTGAATGGGAAACAGCAGCTGACAACGGAGTCCATTGAGAATGTAATTCTTATGATGCCCTTTACTATTATGGCAATGTGGACGTTTGGGGAGAAAACAGAGATTGTTTGGAAAAGCGGAAAGATAGCATTCTGTTTTTCCATAGGAATCGAGTTTTTACAGTTACTTTTAAGGTTAGGCACGTTTCAGTTATCGGACATTGTCTACAATACGCTCGGTGGCTGTATGGGAGGCTTAATTTACCAGTTGGTTTTGAAATTGAAAGAGAAATGTTTTGATAAAACAAAATAGATAAATAAAAAGGGGAGATTAACTATGCACACAACTTTAATCATCATGGCAGCCGGTATCGGCAGCCGTTTTGGAACCGGAATTAAACAGCTTGCGAAAATGACCCCTAACGGGGAAATTATCATGGATTATTCTATTTATGATGCGAAGCAGGCCGGTTTTGACAAGGTCGTTTTCATTATCAGAAAAGATATTGAAAAGGAATTTAAAGAAGCGATTGGTGATCGCATCAGCAAATACATAGATGTGGAATATGTATATCAGGAACTGGAAAATTTGCCGGAAGGATTTTCTGTTCCGGAGGGACGCACTAAGCCCTGGGGAACGGGACAGGCTGTATTAGCCTGTCGTGGTGTGGTGAAGGAGCCATTTGTGATCATCAATGCAGATGACTATTATGGAAAGGAAGCCTTTGTAAAACTCCATGATTTTCTGGTTTCTGAAACGGAGGAAACGGCTGATTTTACCATGGCCATGGCTGGTTTTGTACTGAAGAATACTGTCAGCGAAAATGGTACAGTAACCCGTGGAATTTGTGTGGAGAATGAGGACGGAATGCTGACGCAGGTGATTGAAACTTCTGGTATCGCTATGGATCAGGGGAAGGTTGTCTGTGAAAATCCGCAGGTGCAGGAGTGGATTTCTCCGGAGTCTAAGGTTTCTATGAATATGTGGGCCGGATATCCAGAATTTATTGATTATCTGGAAGAAGGATTTGTTCGATTTTTGGAGGATGAGTCCGGGGATCCTTTGAAGAAGGAGTACCTGATTCCGGTAATTGTAGACGGACTTTTGAAAAAGAACCAGGCCGCTGTTAAGGTAATTCCAACTTCAGATAAGTGGATTGGAATTACATACCATCAGGACCTGGAGGCGGCAAGAACTGATTTTGCTGCTATGATAAAGGATAAGATTTATCCGGAGAAATTGTGGAATTAAGTCTGTCAGCTTAATGCTGGGGAGCAGCTTAGAGACACGGTTATAGCATCCAAAACGAGGGGAAGCGTATAACGCGGAAGGAATGAAATTACAATGACTTATTTGAATCGGCAAGAGAATCTGGACTGGCTGTGGCAGTGGAAGGACCAGCCGCTTTTGAAGGTGGTGACAGGGGTTCGCCGCTGTGGGAAAACTGCGCTGTTTTCAATGTTTCAGGATGCTCTTTTAGAGCAGGGAACGGAGAAGAAACAGATAATTTCTATGGATTTGGAAAGTCCGGATTTTGATAATTTAACAGATTTTCAGGCATTGAATCAGTACCTGGAAAAACAGATTTCACCGCAGCAGAAGTATTATGTATTTCTGAATGAGCTTCACCACGTACAGGATTGGGAGCGGTCAGCGGCCTGGCTGCTTTCTCTGGGAAACTGTGATGTTTATGTAAGTATGTCCTGCAACTGGGAATGTTCTGAGAAGGAGAAGTCTCTGCTGGGCAAAGAGGCGGTATGTCTTGAACTGTTTCCTCTGTCTTTTCGGGGGTTTCAGGGGTATCAGGGCGGAGAGACAGCTTCTCCGGCAGAAGCTTTTGAAAAATATCTGTCAGACAGCTCATTTCCTTATGTGGCCCGGCACGATTACAGCGGGCAGGAGGCAGCAGAGTATTTAAGCGGCCTTTACTATACGATTATGCTGAATGATGTGGTAAAGCGGCAGAAAGTGGCGGATGCAGGGATGCTGGAAGCCATTGCCCGTCTTCTGATGATGGAGATGGGAAATAGAACTTCCCCTGCGGCGATTGCCAATGCGTTGACTGCAAAGGGACAGAAAATTGATCAGAAAACAGTGGATCGATATCTTCACGGACTGACAGAAAGCCGTCTGTTTTACGAGGTACGCCGTTATCATATTAAGAACAGACAGCTTCTGACCACGATGAATAAGTTTTATCTGTGCGATCCGGCTTTTGGAAATATGCTGGTAAAATCCGGGGAAAAGAGAAAGGCTTCTATCCTGGAAAATGTTGTATTTCTGGAGCTGAAGAGGCGGTATCCGGAGGTGTATAACGGTCAGCTGGGAGCCAGCGGAGAGATTGATTTTGTGGCTCTTCGCAATGGCAGACCAGTGTATTTTCAGGTGGCAGAAAGTACGGCTGATGAGAAGGATCTTCTGGAAAAGCTGACACCTCTGCAGCAGATTCGCGATAATTATCCCAAATATCTTCTGACTATGGATGAGGGGGAAGAGGATTTTGATGGAATCCTGAGACTGAATATTCTGCAGTGGCTGGTGGAATAGAAAGAAATGGTTAAATTTTTTTAGATTCAGGATTTATGAAGTATTTATTGAAACTACTTAGAAAGTATTAGGCTGCAGAAAACAGGATTAACCAGTAGAATAAACTGATTAATCCTGTTTTTCGATATGAAGCAACCGTAGGCGTTTAAGATTCCAGCCTACAGGAGCAGGAGTATATTCTATCCCAAAGAGATTATACTATTGACAATTTACTCAGATATGATAAAATGCAACTAGAAAGTAGTTACAAAGTGAGGGCTTTATATGAGTAAGATAGATAAAGCTAAAGAAAGATTATCCTTGTGCCCAAAAGATTACACCTATTCAGAGGCAAAGTATTTGTTAACTCAGCTTGGATTTCAGGAATTTAATAAAGGAAAAACATCTGGATCAAGAGTTAAGTTCTATAGAGTGAGTGATCAGCGTATTATTTTATTACATAAGCCTCATCCGGGAGATGAGATGAGTATTGGTGCGATCAAAGATTTGGCAGCTCGTTTAGAGGAGATGGGGGAATTATGAAGAATAACATAATGGAATATAAAGGATATCATACAAAGATTGAATTTGATGCAGAATCTATGGTTTTGAGAGGTAAAATTGAAGGGATTAATGATTATGTTGATTTTGAGGCTGGAGATATTTCCAGCATAGAAGCTGAATTTCATTCAGCAGTAGATGATTATTTGGAATTTTGTAAAGAGGTTGGAAAAACTCCTGAAAAAGAATATAAGGGGACATTTAATGTGAGAATTTCACCAGTACTCCACAAAAAACTGGCTTTTTGTGCGTTTAAGGATGGATGTTCTCTAAATGCAGAAATAGAAAAAGCAGTGGCTGCTTTTGTAGATAATGATCAGTCGCAGACTCGAGCCTTGGCGGAAAGTGTTAGAGATTTAACAGAAACGATTCGAATGGATAACTCCAGATATGTTAACGAAACTACAGTTACCAGCGAGAATGTTATTCCAATTATGACACTAAAGCATACTTATATGGACGAGGTGAAATGATTATGATTAAGAATCTTTCAGAGTATTTTAAACCTGAGTTAGAAATTTTTTTGGACACGGTCAGCTATAAGAGAATTGAAAATTTAGATAATAAGACAGAGCAGGAGTTATTGCTCTTGTGTCAGGATAATTTAAAAGCTCTGACTCAGGAAGATGGAATTAGAATTATTGTTACGAGAACATTAACGTTTGATCCTGAAGCGTTATTTGTTTTAAATGTTTCTTTTGGTGCGGATTTGAAATTTAATGAACGAAAATCAGAATACGAGTGGTCAGAAATTAATCTTGCAGAAGAATTTGGAGAGAATGGAGACTTTGTTATAACTCAATTGATGAGTAGAATTTCACTTCTTATAGGGCAGATTACTTCTTCATTTGGGCAGCCGCCGCTTATTTTGCCTGCGGTGATTGCAAAAAAGGGAAAGACAGAATAAGAACGATAATTTTTAAGAAAATTTTGCTTGCGTCAGATACCATTTTCCCCGGGAAATCTTCCTTGACTGTCTGATGACGGAATGTTACAGTAAAGACAGAATCAGACAATCGCATATGCAGGAGAACGGAATGCACGGAGGAAGGAGTCCGGGCATTGTGTCAGGCATTGCTTTTTTTGATCCTGGTTAAGCTGGAGGAAGAACTGAATGGAGGCGAGAACATTTATCGCCTTTTGAGTGTTGCAGATGCTGGCTGGTGGATTTCCTATGAAGGGGAGAACAACGGCTTTGCTGAGATGACTGAGTAATGATTGGAGGAATCAGGATTTTCAAACCCTTGAGGTGCAGGTAAAGAAGCCCGGAGTACTTGTAATTCAGAACGAGTATTCCGGGTTTTTGAGATCATAGATTTTTTATAAAATTTCATATTCTTTTTCTTGTCCTTCCATCTGCTTTGTGCTAAGCTTTTTATAAGCATACCTTATTTCTATTTTTCTTGGGGCATTTGCCTATCGGTTCTTTCTTGGAATCAGTGAAACGGTCTATGCTTATATTTCATTATTTAGCAAAAGCAGAAGATCGGAAAAAGACCTTCTGCCATTATGTGACGGGAGGGATTTGGATGAAACAGGATCTTTTAGCCAAACGCTATTATTCGGATAACAGGCGTTTTGCAGATTTGATCAATGGCATTGTCTGTAACGGCATTCCGGTTGTGAAGCAGGAGGATTTGTCAGAGATGGACACGGAAACCAGCCAGGGAAAACGTCGGGATCTGGTGCGGAAGGCAGTATTCGGTGTGAATTTTGCTGTCATGGGACTGGAAAATCAGGAAAAGCTTGATTACAGACTCCCCCTTCGTGTTCTGGGATATGAAGCTGGAGAGTATGAGCGTCAGGCTTTCGGAATTTACAGGGAGATTCGGCGAAACGGGAGGAATTCCGATACAGGGCTGAGTTCCGGAGAATATTTGTACGGCTTTCGCAAAAGTGACCGCCTTCACCCTGTGATTACGATTATCTTGTATTATGGGGAAGAGGAGTGGAACGGATCCAGAGATTTGCATGGGATTCTTGATTTCCAGGATATTCCGGAGCAGATTCGCCAGTATGTGCAGAATTACCGAATTCATGTGATTGATGTGCGCAGGATGGAACGAACGGATTTGTTTCAGACCGATTTGCGTCAGGTATTTGATTTGATTCGTTTTTCCGGAAATAGGGAAAGGCTGAGAGATTTGATTGAACAGGAGCCGGCCTACGGGAAGCTGGAGGAGGATGCCTTTGATTTTGCATCGTCCTATGTAGGGCTCAGGGAACTGTCAAAGTGGAAAGAGGCTGTAAGGGAAGGAGAGAGATTCAATATGAAAACAGGATTTCAGATGTATGAGGATGAATTTTTGGAAAGGGGAAGAGCCGAAGGCAAAGAGATTGGAAGGGCGGAAGGCAAGTCTGAAGTAATCCGCTCAGTAATACAATCTGCTTTGTCGTTGAGCCTTTCGGTAGAGCAGATCGCACAAATCTGTGGCTGCGGAGCGGATTATGTGATACAGGTTCAGGCGAGTCTGGAGAAAGAAGCTGCGGTTTAATTAGGGAGTATGAATAAGAAAAAGAGGCTGCGCAGATTAGATAAATGCGATAAAGAAGTTTCGATAATGAACGAGTCTAACGTCTGACAAACAGGATTGCAGAAAGCGATGTGTATTCTCTAAAGATGCACATCGATTTTTTGATATTCTTACGAACAATTAAAAAGTAGTGATATTATGCTCCACATAAGTAATATGAAAAAATTGACATTTAACATATGAAAAGTTAAAATGAAAATTAGTTTACGAAAGAAATGTTTTACGAAAGAATGTTGGAGTATGTGAAAAAGACAGATTTTATTATACTTCAAATAAAGGAACAGAGGATTTTATGATAACAGAAAAGAAAGAGAAACAGATTTTGCGGCTGTCCTTTTTTTCAGGGCTTTTGTTTGCCGCAGTGGAGTATATTTTTTCCATATACAGTCACTCCCAGTCGGCTTTGACAGATGCGGTATATGATGCATCGGAATTGGTATTTATTGCGCTTCTTTTGTTTTTGACCCCCTTATTTCATAAGCCGGTTTCGGAAAAGCATCCTTATGGATATTTTCAGGTGGAGTCTATTTTTGTGCTTATCAAAGGCGTTATGATGCTGTCTGTAACCATGGGTGTGTCTGCAGAAGTACTGGATTCTGCTCTGTCAGGCGGCAATCCTGTAAATACTGCGCAGGTTTCTTTGTTTCAGTTCTGCCTTGGAGCTGCCAGTGTTTTAATTTTTCTGGTGATGAAAAGAATGAATCGCAGTTTGTCATCTCCAACGATACAGGCAGAGCTTTTGGGATGGAAACTGGATATTGCATACAGTATGGGAATGTCTCTTGCATTTTTTGCATCCCGGTATCTGGAAAGAACGCCGCTTGGATTTATTGCTCCGTATTTTGACCAGCTGGTTGCTGTGTTTGTTATGGTATGTATGCTTCCGGAAAGTATCAGGGTTTTATGGGGAGCTATGAAGGATGTTTTCCTGTTTTCTCCGGAACAGGAATTTACCGATGATGTGAAGGCTATCTGCACTCCGATTATGGAGGAGTATGGTTTTGAGCCGGTCTTTTTTGATATTACAAAAACGGGGCGTCATGTGTGGGTGGCAGTTTATTTTCACATTGAAGAGGACAGCCTGAAGGTGGAAACGTTATCTTCGGCATTGAATCATGTAAATAAAGAAATCAGGGAGCGATTTCAGGAGGCAACCTGTGAGTTAATTCTGGTTCCGAACACACAGCAGCAGGGAGAAAATGAGAAAGGAAAAAGTGATGAATATACAGATTTTTGGCACCAGGAAGTGCAATGATACGAAGAAGGCAGAGAGATTTTTTAAGGAGAGAGGAATCCGGTATCAGTTTATTGATATGAAGGAGAAGGGCATGAGCAAGGGAGAATTTCTCTCTGTTGCCCAGGCAAATGGCGGCCTGGAACAGATGATTCAGTGGGAGGGAAAAGACAAGGATACTCTTGCGCTGATTCGGTATCTTGCTGAGGAAGACAAACTGGAAAAGGTTCTGGAAAATCCGCAGGTAATCAAAACTCCTGTGGTCAGAAATGGAAAGAAGTCAACGCTGGGATATCAGCCGGGGGTCTGGAAATCCTGGGATTAATGAAAGAGGGGGAACAGAGATGAAACTGTATGCAGCCTGTATGATGTGTCTGCTTTCCGGACAGGAAAGAAAACTGCGGGAGTGCCGGGATGAGGATAAAAAGGCAAGGTATATGAAGGAATTGCTGCGCTTGACTGCGGATAGCGGGGAAGATGCCTGCGCTCCCTGGCTGGCAGCCCGGATTGGTGAGGTTTATGAAAAATATTTTGGAGTCCCGGAGGATTATGGCCCTGTAAAAGAAGCTTATAATCGCCTGGTTCTGGATATGGAGACAGAGATTGAGGAGAAAATCAGGAGCGCAAAAGATCCTCTTTATACGGCGATGCGGTATGCGAGAATCGGAAATTATATTGATTTTTCTGCAGTCAGTGATGTGAAGCCGGAGGAATTTTTATCCCTTCTGGATCGGGAAAAGGATTTGATTGATGAGGAGGAGTACAGGCACTTTACCGAGGAACTGAAGGGGGCGGAACGCCTGGTTTATCTTCTGGATAACTGCGGAGAGATTGTACTGGACAAGCTGGTTATCCGCATACTAAGGGAGCAGTATCCTCATCTGAAGATAACGGCTGTGGTCCGCGGCGCCCAGGTGATCAACGATGCGACAAAAGAGGATGCGGTGTTTACCGGCCTTACCGGGGAGGCTGAGGTGATCGGCAACGGAGATAATGCAGCAGGAACCATTTTATCCCGGATTTCACCGGAAGCATCAGCTGTCATTGAAGCAGCCGATGTGATTCTTTCCAAGGGACAGGGGAATTTTGAATCGCTTCATGGATGCGGATTCAATATTTATTATCTCTTCCTGTGCAAATGTGACTGGTTCATGAAAAAGTTCCAGGTAGACCGGTATCAGGGGATGTTTGTAAATGAACGTCGGGTTCATGTGTGGAATGAAAATTGAGGCAGGGAATACCCTGCCTCGGTTTTTTCACACCCTCCGGCTGTCAAAATAGGGAAACTGGTCGATGGCATCCAGAATATCACGGAAGTCATCCCGGGGAGCTGTTTTGATATAATTTTTCAGGATTTCCTGTTCTCTGTCCTTAAAGGGGCCGTAAAAAATGTCGTAAAGATTGTGGCCTCTCAGATAAATTTTGATTTCTTCCATGTGTTCTTTCATGTCTTCCGGAGAAGTAAAATTCCGGCCCAGAACCTGCATCAGCTGCTGGCCGCTGCGGAGACGGTGCAGGTACTCGTTCCATTTTTCATACAGGATGGAATAAAATTTTTCTTCAGATTCTACAATGCCAAGGGCAGCCATAATCTTCGGATTCAGAAAATAATTCTCAAAGGAATAGTATTTTAAAATCAGTACATTTCTCCGTGTAACCCGGGGAAGCCGATCCACGTCTTCCAGATTCCGCTCATCGTAGTAACGGCACAGCTGGGAGGCCAGCTCTTCCGGGTCCTTGCCGTCTCCATCCCGTATCATGAGAAACTGATCCCGGATATAGACCTGATTCATGTATTTCAAATTGGCATAGGTCCGGATGTTGGTACAGCTGTTGGTAGTAAGAATAGAAATCCGGGCAAGCCGGCCCTGACTGTCATGGATTTCTGAATAATAATGTTCCAGCAGCAGGGGAAGCCGGGATTTGTCCTGCTTTCCCTCTACGATGAATACGAAGCTGACATTCATCAGATCGTTCGCTCCGTAGCCCAGATCGTCCAGAATCTGTCCCAGATCGGTCTTGGGACGGATAATGGAATACCGGTCTTCGTCCAGCACCATCTGGCGGATCTGACGTTTGGTGAAGTTAAACAGCAGATCCGGAGAGTGGGTTTTGAAAATCACCTGATTCTTTTTGGAAAGGCGGTAGAGGATTTCGCTGCAGATTTTCTGAAGCTGCGGATGGAGAAAAATCTCCGGATCTTCTACGACAATCAGGCTGGGGATGCGTCCCGGCTCTGTAATATAAGTCTCCAGAAGCGACAGCATATAGATGCTTCTCATTCCTTTTCCCATAAGCTCTACCGGTTTTTCAGCTCCGGTCTGGGGATTAAAGGAGGAGACATCAAGGGAGAAGAGCTGATCGATATCGTAATTCAATGTAAAATGAATTTCCTCAAAGCCGCCGTTTTTCCGGAAATTGTCATTGAGCTTTTCTGAAAAGTCACTGAGATTAAGCTGATATATTTTGGATTCCAGAAGGCGGGCGGTTTCTGCCACAGTCAGATCCCCCGGCTTTTTCTGGTGAATCAGTCCCAGACACTGGAAACAGTGATTGCACTGCTTGGCCTGCTCAAAAAGGCAGGAACCGGAACGCAGTTTTTTCAGCTGGACATTTTCCTGAAACATCAGCAGATCATTCTGCAAAAGCGCCAGATCCCGGTCCGCATTGATTCGGTAAACCCGTGGGAGAATCATGGGAATATAGGGGTTATTTTTCCGGAATCCGTCTTCATAGCGGATTTTTCCGTCCCTGTTTACATGAAATGTAAAGGTCAGCTCCCGGCTTTCCGGCGAATAGGAGGGGAAGCGTTCGTAAAAGGTTCTGAGCCAGACCTCATATCTGCGGTACTGGCTTACAATTCCCATATAATGAAACAGCTTCAAATCCTCTTCGTCGATGGAGAGGGATGCTTCAATGCGGATGGACTGAAGCTTTTCGTTGAAATCCGACTCCTGAACAGGATAATAACCGCAGACAGCGCAGACGGCATCCAGAACGGAGGTTTTTCCTGTATTGTTTTTTCCTACCAGAATCAGAGCGCTGTCAATGTCGGTAATTTCCATGTCGCGAATGGATTTGAAGTTATGGATGTGCAAATAAGTAAGCTGCATAAGCACCTCCTGAAAATAAACAAAATCCGGTTACAGATAAGTCCAGTATAAATCAGACAAGGGAAAGGGACAACCGGTTTTTGAAAAATCGCAGCATCTTTACAGGCCCGTACCCGTTCAGGAGGCCTCCTTCAGCCAGTCTACCCACACAGAATAGTATTTTCCCAGAATGTGGGAGCCGTCTGTAGAGTAGTCTGCCCTCAGATTGCCGTTTTCATCATCAAACACAGGGTTTACATCGAGATAGAAGCAGCTGTGTTCTTCTGCAATGGCCTGAATTCCGCTGTTAAGGCGGTTAAGCTTTTCGTTGTTATAGGTACTGCTTGAGGATGATTTCTTTCCGGTAACGTGAAGGTTGGCCTGGAGAACCAGGACTGCCTCCGGCTGCAGGGATTGTATAGTTTCTACAACGGACTGGTATTTTTTGATAATGCTGCTGTATTCGTAGCCCAGCTCATTGATTCCCAGCATCAGGTAAATGGTCTGGAATTGATTTTGTGATAACAGCTCCTGCAATGTCTGCCTGCTTCCTCTTTTTGTTTTTACGCGGGAATCAAACAGATTGAATACACTCATGCCGGAATCGGCAAAAACCTCAGCCTGTCCCAGCTCTCCGTATTCGGAAAGGCCGGCGGTCCGGGAATCTCCGATAAAAAGCACATTGGTGAAATCAGGGTTTTCCGGAAGAGAGAGGGGTTCCTGTGCGGAAGATTCTGTGACAGCGGGGGAACTGCCGGAGCCGTCTGCAGCGGAGGCATTGGTTTCAGGAGCGGAAACAGAGCCGTCTGCCGGAAGCGTATCTGCCGCAGAGGTTTCCGCCTCATCCGGATATCTGTTCCCAGATCTATGATCTCAGCAGCCACTGCCTCGGCCACGGAATCAGGGATCATCCGCGCTGCAGCAGCGCCGGAAAGGCTGATGGTTAAAAGTATGGTATACCAGTATTTTCTCATAATGTACATCTCCCGATTAAAATCTGAAATATAAAAATGGATCGTCCGCGCCCAGCTTCATCAGGTACACACAGCCCCAGAAAACAGCCAGAAGAGGGGCGGCGGTGAAAAAGGAGCTTTTGTAGCGCCTGTAAAGCTTTTCCGGAAGTCCGGTCATGAATATCAGTCCGGCAGCCATGGAAACCAGGTAAATCTGTCCGTATTTCAGATAATCGCCGGAGAAAAAGCTGAACTCTGCATGAGGGGCCAGGAAGGGGAAAAGGCGGAGAAAATAAATTTTCATCTGTCCCAGATCCGTAACTGCAAAAATCAGCCAGTTGAGGGGAATGACCAGCATCATGTACAGATGTCCCAGAAGAGGGAACCGGTGCAAAACCCGCCCCAGTCCTGCTTTTTCTATAAAAATCAGAAGAAACAGTGTCAGTCCCCAGAGAAGGAAATTCCAGCTGGCTCCATGCCAGAATCCGGTAAGAAGCCAGACAATCAGCAGATTGCGGACTGTGGCAAGACTTCCTTTTCTGTTTCCGCCAAGGGGAATGTAGATGTAATCACGAAACCAGCTTCCCAGAGTAATATGCCATCTGCGCCAGAATTCCGTCATGGACAGAGAAAGATAGGGATGGGCAAAGTTGTCAGGCAGAGAAAAGCCCATCAGCTGTCCCAGCCCTTTGGCCATCAGGGAATAACCGTAAAAGTCAAAGTAAATCTGGAGGCTGAAGGCGATAATTCCCATCCATGCCAGGGGCGTGGAAATGCTTTCAAAGCCAATGGCCTCGACCTGGCTCCAAAGCCGTCCTACCTGATTTGCCAGAAGAACCTTAAATCCAAGTCCCAGAGTGAATTCCCGCAGTCCTTCTTCAAAATTTGCAAGACTGCAGGTGCGGCGGTGAAGCTGCTGCCGGATGGAATTGTAGGTGACAATAGGACCGGCAATAAGCTGGGGGAACATGGTGATGTACATTCCATAATCAATAAAGGAGGGCTCGTAGGAGGCGTCCTTCCGGTAAACGTCTGCCAGATAGGAAATTGCCTGAAAGGTATAAAAGCTGATTCCAATAGGAAGAGGCAGCCGGCAGATCGGGAGAAGGGGTTCCAGTCCAAGGTATGTCAGCAGAATATTCAGATTTTCTGCAAAAAAGCCGGAATATTTAAACAGGAACAGCCAGAACAGGTTGAAGACAATGCCTGCTGTCAGCCATTTTTTCCGGTGCTCTTTTTTTCTGCGCCGTCCAAGGAGAATTCCAATCCGGTAATTGACCCAGATGGACAGAATCAGAAGAAAAAAGTACAGGGGCTGATCCTTGACTCCATAAAAATAGAAGATCAGGCTGCCCGCAAACAGACAGAGATTTTTCCATCTGTCGGGACAAATATAATAAAGCAATAAAAATACAGGCAAAAAGCCGAAAAGAAAAATAAGACTGCTGAAAACCATAACTTCCTCCTTTGTGCATCCTGATATAAACCTCTGCATGGACCGGCTCCGGCCGCAGGGCAGGAGTCCGGAATGATACAGATGTCTGAATCTTTCATACTATAGACGATGCAGGAAAGGAAAAAGTTTCAGAAAGTAAAAAAATTAGAAGAATTATTTTTTGATATAGGTCAGCTGATATTTTGGGGAGTTTAAGGTCAGCTCTGTGTAATCCATAATCTGTCCGTTGCTCAGGTGTGTTACATTGGCTACTCGCAGAATGGGTGTATTGGGAGTAATACAGAACATCTGGGCTATCTGCGGAGTAGGCAGAAGGGGAGTTACTGTATGGTGGCTGTAGGCAATTTTCAGCCCCTTGGTTTCTTCAAAAAAACGGTATTTTGATTCCTGAAGTACCTGTATGGAAATATCAGGATAAAGCCGTGCAGACATATAGGTAGTTTCAAATTGAAAGATTTCGTCATTGGCATACCGGATCCGTTCAATGAAATACATCGGCTCATCTTTTTCAATTTCAAGAATGGAAGCAATGTTTGCAGGCGCCTTCTGAATCATAAAGGTAGGAACTTCTGTGTGGACGCTCAGCCCCTTGTCCTTCATGGCATCGGAAAAGCCCTGAATGGAGCTTGGGTTCAGGGTTACGGACGGGTGGCATACAAAGGTTCCCACACCGGCAACCCGGGACAAAAGTCCCTGAGCCACAAGATTGTCAGTAGCTTTGCGGACAGTAACTCTGGAAACCTGGTAGGTATTGGACAGCTCCAGTTCTGTCGGAATCAGATCGTCTTTTTTATAATATCCCAGATTGATTTTTTCCAGAAGATCGTGTTCGATCTGTTTGTATTGAGCAATTCGTTTTTTCGCCATATAAGCACCTCTTTATATATCATCCGCTGGAATATCGGTGGAAACAAGTGTTTCCGGGATACTGCTTCTGCTTCCAGGGGCGGATATTTTTTATGTAATGGTTTAAGACAGTACTATTATAAAAGAAATACAGAGGAAATACAAGGGACTTTGCCAGGGGGAATGTCTGCATGAATTTATAAATAAGTTAACATTATAAATATTTAAAACAATACAAATAGATTAAAATGATAATACAAATTAATTACAAATGTATTGACATTAAACGCGGGATGAGATATAGTAAAGCTAAGTGAGAAAAATTATGCAGGATATACAAAAGAGGAGGATGAGAGAGTGAATGTATTGTATATTCATACGCATGATTCCGGGAGGATTTTAAGTCCATATGGGTATAAAGTACCAACTCCGGCGATCGAGAAATTTGCCGGTGAGGCGGCTGTGTTTCGGAATGCGTACTGTGTCGGGCCAACCTGTTCCCCCAGCAGAGCCGGACTTCTGACAGGAACCTATCCTCATCAGAATGGAATGCTGGGATTGTCCCAGAGGGGATTTTCGCTGGATTTTGGAAAGCATCTTGTACCTTATTTAAATTGTCATGGATATCACACGGTTCTCTGCGGTATCCAGCATGAGGCAGGATGGTATCTGGACCGGAACCGGGGAACGGAAACAATTGGATATCAGGAGGAGATTACCCGTGACAGTTCCGGATTCCGTCAGGAGGATCTGGTGGACTGGGACAAGGAAAATGCCATGGAGGCCTGCAAATGGCTGCGGCGCTGGGATAGAAGCAAGCCGTTTTTCCTGTCATATGGAATGCATGCGACCCACAGAAGATTTCCGGATAAGACGGATGGAGAAATTAATGAGGATTTGGCAAAACCGCCGTATCCGATTCCTGATACAAAAGAGACCAGGAAGGATTTTGCCGGATACCTGATGAGTGTAAAAAGCGCAGATACCTGCTTCGGACAGGTAATTGCCTGTCTGAAGGAAGAAGGGCTTCTGGAAGATACGGTTATTTTATTTACGACGGATCACGGATTGGCAAATCCCTATGCAAAATGTACGCTGTTTGACAGTGGAATCGGAGTGAATCTGATGCTTAGAATCCCGGGCTCCGGGGCGAACGGGAGAGTGTTTGACAGTCTGGTGTCCCATGTTGATGTTTTTCCGACACTGTGTGATATTCTGCAGCTTCCGAAGCCGGAATGGCTGGAGGGCTGTTCTCTGATGCCGATGCTGGAGGGACGACAGGAGAAGGTGAGAGATGAGATTTTTGCAGAAATCAATTTCCATACTTCCTATGAACCGGTTCGCTGTGTGAGAACAGAGCGGTATAAGTATATTCGTTATTGGGATGAAGAGTGGAGAAAAACCAATCTTTCCAATATTGATGAGTCAGGAACAAAGGCATTTTTCATGGAGAGAGGTCTGACAGAGCGAAGAAAAGCAGGGGAGGCACTTTATGATCTGGTTTATGATCCGGGAGAAAGGTGCAATGTAGCTGGACAGCCAGAGTATGAAGAGATTCGAAGAGATATGGCTAAGCGGCTCTATGCTGTACAGGAACGGACGGAAGATCCGATTTTGGAAGGACCGATTTCTGTACAGGAGGGCTGGAAGGTAAACCGCAGAGAATGTGAGAAAGCAAGCTCAAAAAACCCGGAGGATTATGTAAGCCCGGGCGGAAACAAAAAAATCTGAAGCCATATTTTCCTCAAAGGTGCGTTGTGAGGAAAAGTTGGATATAAAACAAAAGGAAGGAGAAGAAAAATGGTAGGAATGATTGTGACCGGCCATGGCAGCTTTGCAACAGGGATAACCAGCGGGCTGAAGCTTCTGGCAGGGGAGCCGGAGGCCTTTGAATCTGTAGATTTCACCCCTGAAGATTCTGTGGATTCCTTGAAGGAAAAGCTGAAAGCAGCGCTGGAACGGTTACAGGACTGTGAAGAGGTTATTATTTTCACAGATCTGACAGGAGGTTCGCCCTTTAATGTTTCCATCGGTTTAAAAATGGAAATGGAGAGAGAACTTCAGGTAATTGGAGGAACAAATCTTCCGGTGGTTCTCAATGCCTTTATGGCAAGAATGATGGGTACAGAAGCCGGACAGCTTGCAGAGGATTCTCTGAAAGCAGGAAAGGAAGCCATGGTTCGCTTTGAAGCAGGCTCCGATGAAGACGATGAGTATGAGGAGTAATGGTGAGGAGGAAGAGGTATGAGTTTATTTCAAGCTTTACTGATTGGTTTATTTGCCTACCTGGGCAGTAAGCGTACGCCCTGGTTCTTTGGTGTAGCCGGAGGATGGAATATGATCGGACGTCCGCTGGTTGCAGGACTGATTGTAGGAATTATTCTCGGAGACGTAAACAGCGGTGTTATTGCAGGTGCTATGGTACAGGCACTTTTTATTGGTCAGATTACACCGGGCGGAGCTATGCCGGCAGATGTAAACTGGGCGGCATATATTGGAATTCCCCTGGCTCTGGCGGCAGGCGGTACCGGTGAGCAGGCAGTGGCTCTTGCTGTTCCGTTAAGTATGCTGGGTCTTGGCCTTTTCAACTTTATTATGACAATCAATGCCATGTTCCCCCATATGGGCGATAAGGCCGCAGAAAAGGGCGATGGCGCAGGAATCCATCGGGCTACCTATCTGGCTGCAGTTCCCAGCTTTATTCTTCGGGCCGGTTCTGCCATGATGATTTGCTATCTGGGAACTCCTTTGGCTGAATTTCTGATTAACAGCATGCCGGCAGGTGTTCTTCACTTCTTTGAGGTTGCCGGTAAACTGCTTCCGGCTATCGGTTTTGCAATGCTGTTAAAACAGTCCCTGTCCAGACAGTGGATGCTGGTTCTGTTTTTACTGGGCTGGATTATGATTGGTGCAACCAGTATGTCTGTGACAGCTCTGGCTATTTTCGCAACTGCCGTGGCCTTTATTTTCGTAATGGCTCAGGGTGATGCAAAGCCCGTGACAGTGACAGCGCCTGCAAACGTGGAAGAGGAGGACGATTGCTATGAAGAATAAGAACGAAAACAGTCTGCTGACAAAAAAAGATATTGATAAGGCTGCCTGGTCCTACATCTTTTTTGCACAGGCAACTCAGAACTTTGAGCGTATGATGGGACTGGCTTTCTGTCATGTGATGGAACCTATTTTGAAAAAGCTGTACAAAAATAATCCGGATGAATACAAGAAAGCTTTGCAGCGTCATATGCAGTTTTACAATACAGAGCCTCAGCTCGGCGCGCTGATCCCCGGCATTACGATTGCAATGGAGGAGGCAAGAGCCAAGGGAGAGGACGTCAGCGAGGAGCTGATTGTTAATACCAAGAATGCTCTGATGGGCCCCTTTGCGGGAATCGGTGACTCCATGCTGATTGGAACCTACAGCCCGATTCTGTTAAGTATTGCCATGAGTATGTGTATCAACGACGGAAATCCGGTGGGCCCGCTGTTCTTCTGTGCAGTATGGCTGACAACGATTGTAGGCCTGCAGTGGTATCTGTTCCATAAAGGCTATGATATGGGAATCGGAGCGGCTAATCTGTTTTTCACCAATAAAGCTCTGGCAGATAAGATTACCACAGGCCTGACCATGATGGGTCTTGTTGTTATCGGCGGTGTTGCTGCAACAACTGTAAAGGCCAAGGTAATTTACCAGTTCGTCAGCGGTGACATGACTTTGGGTATTCAGGAGCAGATTTTTGATAAGATCATGCCGGGCGTACTTCCTTTGCTGGTTACTCTGGCAGTATGGTATCTGATGGATAAGAAGAAATGGTCTGCAACAAAGATCATTCTTGCAATTGTGGTATTTTCTGCAGTAATGGTATTTTTAGGCATTATGTAAAATAAGAGAGGGAGGGAACAGAATGAAGGATATTCTGCTGGTTTTATCGGATCAGCACGGGTGGGCATACACTGGTTTTGCAGATGAGCTTCTGGATACACCGAATTTGAAGCGGATTGCCGGGGAGGGCTGTCTCTGGGAGCGCTGCTACTGCAATGCACCCCTCTGTGTCCCGTCCAGGATGTCATTTTTGACCGGACTCCTTCCCTCAGAGCTTGGAATCTTTAACAATGATACAACACTCCCTGTTGATATGCCGACGATTGCCCATGATTTGGGGACAGCCGGATATGAAACAGTGCTGATTGGCAGAATGCATTTTAAGGGAGATGATCAGAAGCACGGATTTGACAGGCGGCTGGCAGGTGATATTACTTCCCAGTACTGGGGAACAGGAGGAAAGAACAGAAAGGATTTTGGTGATTTTGCAGGAACCTCTAACAGAAAGCATTGTCTGGAGGCTGTAGGCGGGGGATATTCTCCTGTTATGGCCTATGATCGTCATGTGATGGAGGAGGCGGAAGCCTTTCTGACGGAGAACCTGGAACGGCCCGGCCGTCCGCCTTTGTTTATTGTAGTAGGATTTTACGGCCCTCATTTCCCGTTTGTATCGGATCCGGAAGGGTATGAGAAGTACAAAAAACGTCTCTCAGGCCGTGAGGAGTCCGGTGTACGCCCGGCTCTGGAAGAGTATGAGGACTACCTTCAGGAATGCAGCGCGGAAAGGCGGCTTCACTGCCAGGCGGCCTATTATGGACTGGTGGAAACGCTGGACGGATATACAGGACGTTTGTTTGACCAGTTCCGGTCCGGAGAGAAAAGAGCAGGAAGAGAACATGTATTTTTCTACACTTCGGATCACGGGGAACAGTTGGGAAAACGGGGGATTTTTGGAAAACAGACACTTTATGAAGATGCGGTCAGGGTTCCTCTGATTGCAGCAGACAGTACAAAAACGGGACAAAATTTGATAAAACAGGAACCGGTGAGTCTTCTTCAGGTAAGAGAGATGATTCTGGAAGCGGCAGGACTGAAACAGGAACCGGATGACAGGTCAGAGCCTGTGTACATACAGCAGATTCTGGAGCGCCGGGGCGAGCTTCTTATGGGAGAAGCGGCCTTGTGGTTTCCATATAAAGCGGTTCGGATTGGTTCCAGGCTGCGGGTTTACAATTTGGAAACGGATCCGTGGGAGGAAGAGGATCTGTCTGCTTCCCATCCGGAAATCTGTAAAATGGCAGAGAAATTATTTTTAAAGCCGGAGGAGCAGAAACGGTGCCTGGAACGGGAACGGAAACAGAGACAATTCCATGAACGATTAAAAGCCTGGGGAAAGGCAAAGAAACCGAAGGAATGGGCTGTTATGACTATTCCGGAGGAAGCACGCCGGAAACCGGAAGAATAAAGGAGATTATCAATGAAATATAAAAAGCTATGGACGGATATGCACAGCAATATTCATCATGAGCAGATGGAAGAGCTGCCGCTCTGGTACAGCCAGATAAAGAAAACCATGGATTTCTGGCCGCTGGCTTACTATCCCTTCTATATGCGTCCGACAGAGTGGGGACTGAAGGTGGAGGATCGGTATGAGGATCAGCTGACGAATGCTGACTGGGAACAGATCCGGGAATTTACAGAGAAGGTAAATAAAGAAGGTTATCCTATGTTTATGGGATATGAATGGCAGGGCGCAGGTCTGGATGGAGATCACAATGTATTTTTCTTAAATAATGACGGAGAGCAGAGACATCCCATGCGGTATCAGGAACTGGCAGCAGGATTTAAGGGCCGGCCGGTTATCGGAATTCCCCATCATCTTGCTTATCAGCCGGGCTCCAGAGGGAAGAACTGGGAAACGCATGATCCGGAATTTTCTCCATTTGCAGAGATTTATTCCAGTCATGGATGCAGCGAAAACGATGACGGACCGCTGACCATGAACCGTCATGTGCATATGGGACCGAGAACCGGAGAGACAACCTATGAAAAGGGACTGGAAAAGGGATATCCCATTGGTGTGATTGCAGCCGGTGACAATCACAGTGTTCCCGGTGTATTTGAGCATGGAAGCATGTGCGTGCTGGCGGAGGACTGCACCAAGGAGGCAATCTGGGATGCATTTGTAAACCGCCGGACCTATGGCGTTTCTCAGAGCCGGATAGAAGTGGACTTTTCTCTGGGAGATACGGTAATGGGCGGTATTCTGGAAACAGACGGAGAGGCTGAACTGAATTTCCATGTAAAGGGAACTGCTGCTGTTGACCGGGTGGAAATTATCCGGGACAATGTGCTGGAGGAAATGGTGGTTCATTCCGGTACCTGGGAAAGACTGCCGGTTCAGGGAAATGTCCGTTTTAAATTCCGCCTGGAATTGGGATGGGGACCTGATACGCGGGTTTATAAGGATCAGTGGCTGAAGGAGTGGACAGGACGTCTGGAGACAGAGGGAAAGCTTCTGAGTGTGGAAAAATGCTGGAATAACTTTGGACAGGATCTGGTAAAGCAGGATGAAAACAGCTGTGATTTTACGATGACAACGTATCAGTCAACTGCAACCGGAAAATGGATGGGGCCCAGCAATGTGACAACAGAGGGATTTATTTTTGAAATTGAAGCAGATGCAGACAGCATGATTCACCTGTGGATTGACGGAAAGGATTATCCGATGAAGGTTCGCGATATGCTTTCCGGCAGCAGGGTCTATGGACTCTGGGATGAAGTGAAGGAGCTGACAAGAAAAACATGGGGAGAGGTTGAGCACTACCGGGATGATCCCTGGTGGCACAATGCCTATAAATTCCGTGTCAATAAGGCATATCCGGAGACTTCCTATGATTTTTCCTGCAGCAGAACTATGAAATTTACAGAGGACTGCAGTGTTCGTCTTCGTGTATGGCAGAAAAACGGCGATGTGGCCTGGACTTCACCCGTTTTTGTAAAAGTGAAAAAATAACAGTAGGAGGATATCCAAATGCAGGAAATTGTAAATGTAAGAATCGATGATCGTCTGATTCACGGTCAGGTAGCTGCTGTGTGGAGTTTGGTGACAAAGGCAACCAGAATTATGGTTGTAGATGATCTTGTGGTAAAGGATCCGGTTAATAAAGAAGCCTTGAAGATGGCATGTCCTCAGCAGTGCAAGCTGTCGATTCTGACAGTGGCCAAGGCTGCAGCGAATCTGTGCGCCGGAAAGTATGAAGGTGAGCGTGTATTTATTGTGGCTAAGAGTCCGGCTACTATCAGGGGCTTATATGACGGCGGTTTCCACATGGAAAAGGTGAATGTGGGAAATATGGGCGGAAAGCAGAACACCAGAATGCTGAAGAAGGCAGTAAGTGTCAGTGAAAAGGATATTGAAGATTTTCTGTATCTGGCAGAGCATGGCGTGAAGGTTACTGCGCAGATGGTTCCTACAGAGGAAGCGGTTGATTTTACGGAATTGATTAAAAATGCGAAGTAAAAACGGGAGATATTCCCGAAAAAACAGCAGCAGGGGCGCGAATCACCAGTCGCGCCCCTTATTTTTGCAGCAGAAATAACAAAAATGCTCTTTAAATGTATAAAAGATGTTCAAAATCATAAAAAAACGTAGATTTTTGTGGATTTATGTATTATACTAAAATTTGCTGCAATTAAATTTAAGAAAAAATTCCTGCAGAGCAGGATGGAAAGCCATGGATGCGGCAGACAGGCGGCAAAGGCGGTGGCGGGGCAGCAAAAGACAGTTGAGAGAAAGGATGACAGTAGAGATGGAACTGCAGTGGAATTGGGAGTATCTGACAGAGGTAATGAAAACACTCATAGAGACTCCGAGCCCGGTCAGCTATTATGAAGAGATCAATCCTCTGATGGAAAAGCTGGCAGCAGAGCTTGGCTATGAGGTTACCTATGACCGCAAGCATACCGTTTATATCAAGGTTCCGGGAAAGAACAGGGAGAAGACCGTCTGTGTAGGCGCTCATCTGGATACTCTGGGACTGATGGTAAAGAGAATTGATGAGGATGGAATGATCCGCGTGAGAAACCTGGGCGGAATCAATTTCAACAATATAGAAGGAGAGACTGTGACGGTTCATACCCGCAGCGGAAAGACCTATACCGGTCTGGTAGCCTGCCAGTCTCATTCTGTTCATGTATATGACGATGCAAGAACTCTGGAGAGAAATGAAAACACCATGATGGTGATTCTGGATGAGGATGTGCATTCTAAAGAAGAGGTAAAGGCCCTGGGCATTGAAAACGGAGATATTTTATCTCTGGAGCCTCATTTTACTGTAACACCCAACGGATTTATTAAATCCCGTTTTATTGATAATAAGGCCTGCGCAGCCTGCAGTCTGGCTCTGTTAAAGGTTATGAAGGAGCAGAATCTGACACCGGCCTGCGATACCTGGTTTGTATTCCCTCATTATGAGGAGATTGGCCACGGCGGCGCCTATGTACCGGATGAGGTCAGCGAGTATCTGGCTCTTGATATTGCCGTGATCGGACCGGATCACAACGGCAGAGAAGACCGGGTAAGCATCTGCGTAAAGGATAATTTCTCTCCTTACGACAGAGAACTGACGGATCGGCTGGTTCGCAAGGCAGATGCCCTGCAGCTGAATTATGCGGCAGACGTATTCTACCGCTATGGAACAGACGGAAGCGCGGCAGTCCGTGCCGGACACAATCTGAAGGCAGGAGCCTTTGGAATGGGAACCTTTTCTTCCCACGGTGTGGAGCGCACCCATATGGACGGTGTGAAGAACACAGCAAAGCTTCTGGCTGCCTATGTGCTGGAGGACTGATAAAACAGAATAGAACGCGGCACTTGCTTGAATGAAAGGCATGCGTTTTAGATAAAGGCCGGGGATTTTCCCATGCCACCTTAAAAAGAGAATAAAAGGAGTGTATCAAATGAGAAGAACAGGAAAAATGGTTCTTGCATGCCTTCTGGCAGCATCTGCAATGCTGACAGCCTGCGGCGGCTCCGGAGATACCGGTTCAGCAGGAACAACAACTCAGGCATCCGCAATCGGCGGAGAATCAAAAAAAGATGGTATCATCCGTGTGGGTATGAGCTCTGACATTACGTCTTTAGACCCCCACGCAAACAATGATGTAAACTCATCCAACGCAACCCGTCATATCTACAACAACCTGGTTCGCGTAACCAACGAAGGCGAGGTTCTGGGTGATCTGGCAGAAAGCTGGGAGTTCCTGGATGATATGAACGTACAGTTCAAGCTGAAAGAGGGCGTAAAGTTCTCTAACGGAACCCCGTTGACCTCTGAGGATGTAAAGTTCTCCCTGGAGAGACAGAAAGCATCTGCAAAGGTTGGTCATCTGGTAGCTATGATTGAAGATGTTGAGGTCGTAGACGATCTGACCTTTATTATTCATATGAATCAGCCGTCTAACGCGCTGCTGACTTCCCTGGCTCATGCAGGCGGAGCAATTCTCTGCAAGAGCTATACAGAGCAGTTAGAGAGCGAAGGCAAGAAGCTGGCAGACGCTCCCATGGGAACAGGCCCATACACCTTTGTTTCCTGGATGGCAGGTACCAGCGTTGAGCTGAAGAAGAACCCGGACTACTTTGATCCGGAAAGAGCAGCTAAGAACGAGGGTCTGATCCTGAAGGCAATTACCGAGGAGACCTCCCGTACCATCGCTCTGGAGAACGGCGAGATTGATGTTCTTCTGAATGTAGGTACTACAGATGCTCAGAAGATTCGTGACAACAGCAACCTGATTCTGGACGAGTTCGAGTGTGCTCAGAATGAGATGATGGTAATGAATACCACAAAGCCTCCGTTTGACAACAAGCTGGTAAGACAGGCTGTAAACTATGCAGTAAACAAAGAGGACGCACTGATCGTTGCAATCAACGGTGAGGGAAATACTATTGACGGATACCTGGCTCCGGCAGCAATCGGTTATAAGGATACTGCAGTGAAGTACGAGTATAACCCGGAGAAGGCAAAAGAGCTTCTGGCTGAGGCTGGTTATGCAGATGGATTTACCTTTACTGTATTTTCTTCCAGTGACGGACGTTCCAGAGCAGCAACTGCAATTCAGGCAAACCTGCAGCAGGTTGGCATTACCATGAACATCGAGCAGATGGAGTCCTCTACCTTCTATGAGAGAACCGGAAAGGGTGAGCATGATGCATGTATGCAGGGCTGGGCAGAGAACGCTGAGCCGGATAACACCTACCGTCCGCTGTTCATGAGCAAGAACGCAGGTGCAGGCGGAAACCGTGCATTCTATAAGAATCCGGAAGTAGATGCTCTGATTGACGATGCAGCTACCAACCGTGATGCAGCAAAGATTGACGAGGATTACAAGAAGATTACTGAGATCGTATCCGACGATGCTATCTGGGTTCCCCTGTATTCTCAGACCGGTTTTGTTGCAAGAAACAAGGATCTGCAGGGAGTGGAGATTTCTACTTTCAGCATGCATGTTTTAAGCGGCGCTCATTACGAGTAATTGTTTGACAGTGAAAGCAGAGTTTCCGGACAGTGAACGGAAAGCTGCTGCTGAATGAAAGATGGGAGGGCACATGCCAGAGGGTATGTGCTTTCCTGCGATAAAGGACTAAAACAACAGAGAGGAGAGTGTGAGATGCACAAATACGTCTTTAAACGGCTGCTGATGCTGATTCCGGTTATTCTTGGTGTATCTTTCCTGGTATTTTTTATTATGTCCCTGGCTCCCGGTGATACAGCCCGGAGTATTCTGGGTGAGACGGCTCCTCAGGAGGCGGTGGAAGCCCTGCGTGAGGAACTGGGACTGAATGATCCGGTGCTGGTGCGTTATTATCATTACATGGTAGATTTGCTTCACGGCGATCTGGGTGAGTCCTACAAATCCGGTCAGCCGGTTTTTTCTGAGGTAATGGCTCGTTTCCCGGCAACCTTAAAGCTTGCCTTCTGGGGAATGCTGTTTGCAGTAACCTTATCCATTCCTATTGGAATTATTTCTGCAACCAAGCAGTATTCCCTTACAGACAGCGTCAGCATGGTGTTTGCTCTTCTGGGTGTTGCAACCCCGAACTTCTGGCTGGGTCTGATGCTGATTATCGGATTTTCCCTGCATCTGAAATGGTTCCCCTCCGGCGGTGACGCAGGATGGAGATCTCTGGTTCTTCCGGTTATTACACTGGGAACAGGATGTATGGCCAGCATTACAAGAATTACCCGTTCTTCCATGCTGGAGGTTGTCCGCCAGGACTATATCCGTACTGCAAAGGCAAAGGGTGTCAGCAGCCGCGTGGTTATTTATAAGCATGCCCTGAAAAATGCCCTGATTCCGGTAGTTACGGTAGTTGGTCTTCAGTTTGGTTCCCTGTTAGGCGGCGCCGTTCTGACAGAGTCTGTATTCTCCTGGCCGGGTGTCGGTACTTATCTGGTAAACAGCATTAAGGCGAAGGATACGCCTGCAGTTCTGGGATGTGTAATTATTTTCTGTATCTGCTTCAGTATTGTAAATCTGGTGGTAGATATTCTGTATGCTTATATTGATCCGAGAATCAAGTCGAAATATAAATAGGAGGTGACGTCAAGTGGAAAGAACAGTAGAAACACAGAAAAAACGCAGCATGGCACTGGAAATCTGGCGTCGTCTGAAAAAAAATAAAATGGCTATGCTTGGCCTTACAATTCTGGTAATGCTGGCTCTGACAGCAATCTTTGCAGACGTCATTGCCGATTATGATACCAAGGTAATTGCCCAGGATATTCCGAACCGTCTTCAGGGTCCAAGTATGGAACACTGGTGCGGAACCGATGAGTTCGGCCGTGATATTTTTGCCCGTCTGGTACACGGTTCCAGAGTTTCTCTGGTTGTAGGCCTGATTTCCGTAAGTATTTCCCTTTTTATCGGCGGAGCTCTTGGTGCAATCGCCGGATATTACGGCGGCAGAGTGGATAACGTGATCATGAGAATCATGGATATCTTCCTGGCAGTACCCAGTATTCTGCTGGCTATGACAATTGTGGCAGCTCTGGGAACCAGCCTGGTCAACGTGATGCTGGCCATCGGTGTTTCCGGTGTTCCGGGCTATGCGCGAATTGTCCGTGCGTCTGTTATGAGTATCAAGGATCAGGAGTTTGTAGAGGCATCACGCGCCATTGGTGCGAAGAGCCCCACTACGATTTTCCGCGAGATTCTTCCGAACTGTCTGGCTCCGATTATTGTTCAGGCAACCCTGTCTGTAGCAGGTGCAATCCTGTCTACCGCATCCTTAAGCTTTATCGGCCTGGGAGTACAGCCGCCGTCTCCGGAGTGGGGCGCAATGCTGTCCGGCGGAAGAAACTATTTAAGAGACGCGCTGCATCTGACCCTGTTCCCCGGCCTTGCCATTGTGATTACCATTCTGGCACTGAATCTGCTGGGCGACGGACTGCGTGACGCGCTGGATCCGCGGTTAAAACAGTAGGAGGTACATGATGGACGAGAAAAATTATACCATTGATATTGAGAATCTTTCTGTACGATACGAGACAGCTGACGGAGTTGTAGAGGCAGTCAATGGCATTGACTTAAAAATCGAGCGTGGAAAAACCCTGGGCCTGGTGGGAGAAACCGGCGCAGGAAAGACCACAACCGCTCTTTCTATTCTGCGGCTGATTCCCAACCCGCCGGGAAAAATCACCGGAGGAACCATTAAGCTGCATGGAAAGAACATTTTTGATTACAGTGAGCATGAGATGGAAGAGATTCGAGGAAAAAGCGTGTCTATGATTTTCCAGGATCCCATGACCTCTCTGAATCCGGTTATGACCGTAGGTGATCAGATTGCAGAGGAAATTCAGCTTCACGACAAGAAGATTGATAAGAAGCAGGCTATGGATAAAGCAAAGGCTATGCTGGAAATGGTTGGTATTCCCGGACAGCGTGCCTCAGAGTATCCGCATCAGTTCTCCGGCGGCATGAAGCAGCGTGTGGTAATTGCCATGGCGCTGGTATGCAATCCGGATCTTCTGATTGCAGATGAGCCTACAACCGCTCTGGATGTAACGATTCAGGCGCAGGTTCTGGATCTGATGCAGAAGCTGAAGGAGCAGTACAATACCTCCATGCTGATGATTACCCATGACTTGGGAATCGTGGCTGAGGTTTGTGACGAGGTCAGCATCATGTATGCAGGACGGATTGTTGAGCATGGTAATCTGGTGGATATTTTTGAGAACACCAGTCATCCCTACACAGAAGGTCTGTTTGGATCTCTGCCGGATATTGAACACCGCACAGAGGAGCTGCATCCCATTCCGGGTCTGATGCCGGATCCGACGAATCTGCCCAGCGGATGCCCCTTCCATCCCCGGTGTGCATACTGCACAGAGCTGTGTAAAACGAGACGTCCTGTGGAAACACGGCTGTCAGATACCCATACGGTTGCCTGCCTGGCCTATGAGGAAGGCACAGGAGTTGTGTTAGGAGGAAAGCGCAGTGAGTAATCCAATTTTAGAGGTAAAAAACCTGAAAAAATATTTTAATACCCCGAGCGGAGTCCTTCATGCGGTGGATGATGTCAGCTTTACTCTGGAAAAGGGAAAAATCCTTGGCGTAGTAGGAGAGTCCGGCTGCGGAAAATCTACCATGGGCCGGGCGATTCTGCGGCTTCATGAGCCTACCTCCGGCGAGGTTATGTTTGAGGGAAGAGATATTACAAAGATTTCCACAGAGGAAATGAGAAAGCTTCGTTCTGAAATGCAGATTATTTTCCAGGATCCCTTTGCTTCCCTGAATCCGAGAAAAACGGTCAGCGAGATTATCGGAGAGCCTCTGCGCCTCCACAAAATCTATAAGTCAGCAGCAGAGCGTGAGAAGCATGTTCTGGAGCTGATGGAGGTAGTAGGACTGGCAGAGCGTCTGGTAAATACCTACCCTCATGAGCTGGACGGCGGACGCAGACAGAGAATCGGAATTGCCAGAGCCCTGGCATTAAATCCCAAATTTATCGTCTGTGACGAGCCGGTTTCTGCCCTGGACGTTTCTATTCAGGCGCAGATTCTGAACCTGTTGAAGCGGTTAAAGAAGGAGCGCGGACTGACTTATATGTTCATTACCCACGATCTTTCTGTTGTAAATTATTTCTCTGATGATATTATGGTTATGTACCTGGGCAAGATGGTAGAATATGCACCTTCCGAGGAGCTGTTTGAGAACCCGGTTCATCCTTATACCAAGGCGCTGCTTTCTGCAATTCCAGTACCGAGACTGCGTGAGAAGAAGGAGAGAATCCTGCTGAAGGGCGAGATCACTTCTCCTATCGACCCGAAGCCGGGCTGTCGTTTTGCACCCCGCTGTGCATATGCGAAGGACTGCTGCTTTAAGGAGTCTCCGGAGCTTAAGGATATTGGAAACGGACACAAGGTAGCATGCCATTTCAGCGAGGAATTTACTAAATAGGTTTTACTGTTTTGAATGGAGAAGAACAATGGACATTAAGATTGACAGACAATTTATTGCAGACTGTTTTCGTGATTTCGTAAACGTTCCAAGCCCGGTCAGCTATTATGATGAGATTCTGCCTCTGGTGGAGGAGTATGCGGCAAAGTTCGGATATCCGGTTACCTATGACAGAAAGAATACTCCCTACATCACCCTGGAGGGAGAGGATAATTCCAAAACCGTTATGGTAGGCGCACATATGGATACCCTGGGTCTGATGGTCCGGAAAATTGAAAAGGACGGAACCCTGCGGGTACGCCAGCTGGGCGGAGTTTCTTTCCAGAGTATTGAGGGAGAAACCATGACTGTTCACACCAGAAGCGGAAAGAGCTACACTGGTCTGATGGTTTGCCAGTCCCATTCCACCCATGTATTCGATGATGCAAGAAGCCTGGAGCGGGATGAGAATACCATGATGATCAGCCTGGATGAGAAGGTGGAGACGAGAGAAGATGTACTGGCTCTCGGCATCCGTCACGGAGATGTAATTTCCTTTGATCCTCACTGCACGATTACAGAAAACGGCTATGTAAAATCTCGTTTTATTGATGACAAGATGGCAGTTGCTGTGGTATTTGCAGCTCTGAAATACATGACAGAGAATGGATTAAAGCCCAAATACCGTACCCTTCTTTCTTTCCCGTTTTACGAGGAAATCAACCATGGCGGTGCATATATTCCGGCTGAGGTTGAGGAGTTTGTAGCTATTGATATCGGTCTGATCGGACCGGATTACGATGGCAATGAACGGACTGTCAGCATCTGTGTAAAGGACAATTTCTCTCCTTATGACAGAAATCTGACAGGAAAGCTGATTGCTGAGGCAGAGGCAAATGACATCAAGCACGCCATTGATATTTTCTATCGGTATGGCACAGATGCGAATGCAGCTGTGCGGGCCGGAAACAATGTCCGGGGCGCAGCCTTTGGCATGGCCTGTTACTGCAGCCACGGAATGGAGAGAACCCATTTAGACGGCGTGGTAGAGACTGCAAAGCTGGCAGTAGCTTATATGATGGATTGGAAATAATCCGGAAAAGGCTGCAAAAACAGCGATGGAGATAAAGTGAAAAAGGTAAATACTGCGGCGGATTTTCCGGAATTTTCCAGGAGAATCCGCTGCGGTTTTTTTCAGGAAATTATGTCCTGTGAAAAAGGCTCCGGGGGGATTGACCCGGGGCGGAAGGGAACTTTGATGCAGAAGCGGTCTTTAGCAGGAGGGAAAGATTGCGAGCGGGCTTCTTTTTTAGAAAAGGGGTTTTGGATGAAAATAACTTTTTACGAGAAAATGGCGGTTGTCTGCCGCAGAATTCCCAGGGGAACCGTAGCTACTTACGGACAGATTGCCCTGCTGTGCGGATATCCCACTCATGCCAGACAGGTGGGATACGGGCTGAAGCATGAACTGGCGGGAGCGGATATACCGGCTCATCGGGTGGTTAATGCAAAGGGAATATTAAGCGGTGCTGCATCCTTTGAAACCTGGGATATGCAAAAACAGCTTCTTACCGGCGAGGGTGTAGAGGTTTTGTGGACAGAAGATGGCTGGAAGGTGGATTTAAAGAAATTCGGCTGGAAAAATACCATGGAAGAGGCGGAAGCCATTGCGCTGAGTCTGCAAATGTGTTATACTGATAAAGTTGACGGCGGGACAGAAGAAAACGCCGGAGAAAAGTAAGTCATGGCGGTGCAGAAAGCCGCGAAAGCGAAAAACTGCGGAAAGCGGCAGAAGCCGCGGAAAGCGTCAAAGCCGCGGGAAGCGAAAAACTGCGGCAGAAGCGGAATAACGCGGAAAGCGGAAAACTGCAGAAAATGCGGAAGCCATGGACAGAATAGAAAAATGGCTGATGGCCGACTGGTTCGTGAACCTCCCAGGATAAAAAACTAGGCAAACCAAAAGAAATACACGCTGAGAGTCAGGGTGCTGTTTTTGTTGTTGTCTGAAGGTTCAGGCAGGAACAAAAGCAGCATTTTTTGTTTCACAGGAAATTATAGAGGGAGAAAAATGGAAAGAAGAAATGTGATTATCGACTGTGATCCCGGTATTGATGACAGTCTTGCGATTATGTTAGCCCTTTCTCTGGAGGAAATCCATGTGGAGGGTATTACGATTGTATGTGGAAACAGTCCCGTGGAAATGGGAGCAGGAAATGCGAGAAAGGTGTTAAAGCAGATGAACCGCCTGGATGTGCCGGTCTATCTTGGGGCGGAAAAGCCTTTGAAGCGGGAATATGTCAATGCGCTGGATACGCACGGAGCGGATGGCCTGGGTGAGAGCTGGCTGCCTGAGGTGCCGGAAACAAGGCAGGAGCTGGATGCGGTGGAATTTCTCTCACGGACAATCAGGGCAAGGGCGGAAGAGAAAACAGGATGCTCTGTGATTGCCCTGGGCCCCATGACAAATCTGGCTCATCTGATTCAGAAAGATCCGGAGGCTTTCTCTATGATAGAAGAGATTGTTTCCATGGGAGGAAGCTTTAAAAGCCACGGGAACTGTTCTCCTGTCGCAGAGTATAATTACTGGGCGGATCCGGACGGGGCGGCTCTTGTTTATGAGACAGCGGCCAGCCAGAAAAAGAAGATTGCCATGGTTGGGCTGGATGTGACGAGAAAGATTGTGCTGACGCCGAATCTTCTGGAATATATGAAACGTCTGAATCCGGAAACAGGTCAGTTTGTACAGGCAATTACAAAGTTTTATTTTGATTTTCACTGGGAGTGGGAACACCTGATTGGCTGTGTGATTAATGATCCTCTGGCAGTTGCCTGGTTTGCGGATCGGAGTCTGTGCAGTGGCTTTGAGGCTTATACAGCGGTGGAAACCGGAGGCATTTCCATGGGGCAGACGGTAGTGGACTCCATGGGATTTTACCGGAAAGAGGCAAATGCGCTGATACTGACACGGACGGATGCAAAGCGTTTTTTCCGCCTGTTCTTTTCCCGCATTCTGGGAATAGAGGAGGAAAAGCTGGATTTACTGGACAGCCTTGTTGAGGAAGGATGATTTGAATCGGGCAGCGAAGGAAAGCTGTCTGAAACGGAAATGGAATTTTGTGAAAAAATCAGAAAGGAGCAGGAACTTTATGAATCGAAAAATAACGGCATTTCAGTTGTGTCTTGCGGCGATGGCGGCCTGCATCAATGTGGCAGGCGGACAGCTTGCCCTGACTCTTCGTCTGCCGGTTTATCTGGATAGTATTGGAACGATTCTGGCAGGAATCTGGATGGGACCTGTGTTTGGCATGGTGCCAAATCTGGTCAGCGGTGTGATTCTGGGGCTGACGACAGATGTATATTCTCTGTATTTCGCGCCGGTGGGCATGATGACCGGATTTATGGCAGGACTGGCCGGAAGACGATGCAGTCTGAATAAGAAAAGTCTGTTTCTTCCGGCGTTAGCGATTACTGTGCCGGGAACGGTGATCAGTTCGTTGATCTGTGCTGTGCTGTTTGGAGGAATTACCTCTTCCGGATCCACGATCCTGGTGCAGCTTCTGGCAAAGACTCCTCTTGGAATGACGGCCAGTGTGTTTGTAGTTCAGATTGTGACTGATTATCTGGATCGGCTGATCAGTCTGTTTGCGGCAGTCTGCCTTCTGCAGGCTCTGCCGTCTGATTTGAAAAATCGATGGAAGGGAGGAAGAAGTCATGGGCGTGCCGGAAGAACGGTATAGCAAAATTGCTGGAAAGAACCAGAGAGAAATCTGCCTTTTAAGGGCTTTCCCCTGTGCCTGGGGAAAGTGTGCTTTCTGTGATTATATTGAGGACAATGGAAGAGATACTCAGGCAATGGTTTCTCTGAATCATCAGGTGCTTCAGCAGGTGACTGGTGAATTTGGAGTTCTGGAGGTGATTAATTCCGGAAGCTGTTTTGAATTGCCGGAGGAAACCCTGGATGAGATTGCGGAGGTGATCCGGGAAAAGAAGATCCGGAAGCTGTTTTTTGAAGCGCACTGGATGTATCGAAACCACCTGGAAAAGATGCGCCGCAGGATGCCGGTTCCTATTGTGTTTAAAACAGGGGTGGAAACCTTTGATTACGATTTTCGGGAGCGGGTTTTAAATAAGCATGCAGATTTTACAGAGCCGGAACAGGTTGCGAAATATTTTGATTCTCCCTGTCTGATGGTGGGAATTAAAGGGCAGACAAAGGATATGATCCGTTATGATATTCAGTGTCTGAAGAAGTATTTTAAGCTGGGAACAGTCAATGTATACAATAATAATACAACATCCATCCGTCGTGATGAGGAACTGGTAGCCTGGTTTATGGAGGAATACAGATGGCTTCTGGACGATCCATCTGTGGAGGTGCTTTATGAGATTACGGACTTTGGCGTAGGATGAGGCGGTTCGGGGGATGAGTTTTGTGCTTCAGGGGGAGCAGGCTACGTGGCTTCATGGGTCATGCTCTGTGCTTCATGGGTCATGCTCTGTGCTTCATGAGTCAGGTTTTGTGCTTCATAGGACAAATCCTGTGCTTCAGGGGCAGAACCGGCTCTTGATAAACTCTGGTATTCCGTGATAAAATAAAAGATAAGAGAAGCAGGGCAGCAGTCTGTTCTGCTTTTCTTACAATCGGAGAAAGGAAGATACAGAAGACAAACGGGGTGTACGAATATGGAAAGACTGATAAAAGGGAAAACAGAGCCATATTTTGAGAATGATATTGGACAGCTGTATCTGGGGGACAGCTTCCAGCTTTTAAGGAAGATGGTGCCGGAATCAGTGGATATGATTTTTGCAGATCCGCCGTATTTTCTAAGCAATGACGGAGTTACCTGCCGAAGCGGCCATCTGGTTTCGGTGAATAAGGCTTCCTGGGATGAGGGAATGGATTTTCAGTCCCGCCACAAGTTTAACAGACGATGGATCCGGCTGTGTAAGCGGTGCCTGAATCCCAATGGAACCATCTGGATTTCCGGAACCATGCACAACATTTTTTCGATTGGCATGGCACTGGAGCAGGAAGGGTTTAAGATTATTAACAGCATTACCTGGCAGAAGACAAATCCTCCGCCCAATCTGGCCTGCCGCTGTTTTACTCATTCAACAGAAACTATTATCTGGGCAAAAAAGAATGATAAAAAGGCAAAGCATACGTTTAATTATGAACTTATGAAGCAAAGAAACGGCGGTCATCAGATGAAGGACGTGTGGACAGGAAGCAGAACAAAGCCTTCGGAAAAGAAGGAGGGAAAGCATCCTACGCAGAAGCCGGAGTATTTGATGGAGAATATTGTTCTTGCATCTACAAAAAGAGGCGACCTGGTTCTGGATCCTTTCTGCGGCTCCGGAACTACCGGAGTGGCGGCTGTACGGTTTGGACGGAGATTTATTGGAATCGATAATGAAAAAGAATACATTGAGACAGCTTTCAGAAGGATGTCAAATGTGCAGGAAGAACTGGAGTGGTAATTGCTCCGGTTCTTTTCAGATCGTATTTCTATGATATTAGAATTGTGGTAAAATAAAAGAAATGGAATGTAAAAAGCGAAATGCGTGGAGGAGTTAGCGTGAAAGAAATGGTAATTTATAATATCATTGCACTTCTTATTATTGACACTTCGATTTTGGGAGTTATGAAAGTAAAAAAAGGGTTCATCAGTGTTCTCTATATTGTATTTATGATTAGTATGTGCTTATTAGGATGTAATGACCAAACAATGCCAGATTATTCTCAGCAGCCTCAAAATATGGAAAAGGTAAAAAAGTTAGATAATTCTAAAGAGATGGGGAGTATCAATTATGGGATCATAAATGAAGATGGTATTGTAGAGACAAACGAAGTGTATCTTTAAAAAAAAGGAGAATCGTTTGAACGATTCATTAACATAGAAAATTATTTAGGTTATGATTGTCAATTTGCATTTTCTGTTTTTGTAAACTATATACAATCTGATTTTCGGTTAGATGGCAAACAAACCCATCTTGGTGAAGTGACTGTTTTAAATAAGAAAGAATTGTTTATGCCCATAGAATTAAATAAATTGAAAGGGGTATAATGACATTATTTTTTTAATCATTCCTTCGCCAAACAATAGTAAGCGCACAGCAGAATTACGATTTCAGGCAATAGAACCATTATATTTAAGGTGCACTATTTTGGTCGGTGATGCTTATGATGAAGTAATTGCTCCAACTATTAACTCGACAGAAGTGTTGTTTGAAAAAAGGCTACCGCAATCCCACTGGCTTTAGAGCTAACTTGAAATTTTAAATTCCAGTGCAGCGGTAAATTCCACCGGACATTAAA
>ERZ791881.226-NODE-226-length-60973-cov-7.455941_pt1 | contig 60973 bp, 54 predicted proteins | sample MGYA00510161_ERZ791881 | MGnify/ENA primary metagenome ERZ791881 (study PRJEB30046, sample SAMN00792073) | human gut metagenome | study: EMG produced TPA metagenomics assembly of the A metagenome-wide association study of gut microbiota in type 2...
TGAATTTCTGGTTCACCACCTGCAATCCCTGCGTAGGCGAGCTTTCCGAGCTGGATGCGCTGAACAAGAAACTGGCGGAGAAGGGCGGCTCCCTCATCGGTGTCAACACCTTCACATTGGATGGCGATGAAACAGCAATTTCCGAGGCTAAGGTTGTGCTTGCCAAGAAGGGCGCCACTTATCAGAATGTGTATTTTGACTCCGATGGCGAGGCAGGAAAGTTTACCACCAACATCTTCGCCTATCCCACCACCTATGTGGTCGACCGCAGCGGCAATATCGTGGGCGAGCCCATCGTAGGCGCCATCACGGAAAAGAAGCAGGCGGAGACGCTGCAAAAGCTCATCGACCAGGCTCTTGCTGCCGATATGGGCTGACAAACGAATTCATCTTCTCAGAAAGGAGGGATACACCATGTATCGGAGAGTATTGCCGCTTCTGCTCACCGCGGTACTGCTGCTGAGCGGCTGCACTGCCGGGCAGAAAAATATGCCGCAGAAAATGGACGAGAAGGAAATGACCGGACAGCCCTCTGATATGTCCGGTGAAGGAAGCATGTATACCAGCCTTTCTTCTTTAGGTCGGCGTTTGTCCCAACATCCCCCGCATCATCTCATACCACTTCGCCGCCGTATGCCGAGTCACCCCGGCGCCCCGGGCGATAGCCCGATAGCTGGTCACGTCGGGATGGAACTTCATGTACGTCCAGATCTTTTTCTGCGTTTTGGTGAGCTTATCCGGCGGAGTGATGCCCCGCATTTTGTCCCGTAGGGCCTGCCGCTCCGCGTTCATCTGCTGAATCAGCACCTTCAGCTTCGCTTCGCATTCCTCCTGGGTATGAGCGTAGACGCATTTAGAGTGCTTGGTGCCGTCCGGCCAGGTGGGGGAGTAGCGCCCCTCAAACAGGTGGTCATTGATTTGAGAGATGCACCCGGTGCCGGGCTTCCGGGTCTTTCTCAGCACTGGCTGGAAGTTCGCAGCCAAGTCCTGTTCTGCTTGAACGGATTCCTCCTGTATCTCGTTGCCCAGCCCCCGGTCGATCTTGGCCGCCGCCTCGCTCTGCATATCCCCGGTGACGTGGGTGTAGATGTCCAGGGTGGTGGCCGCCGATACATGGCCCAGCATGGCGGAGAGGGTCTTCACATCCATGCCGCTCTCCAGGGACAACGTGGCAAAGGTGTGGCGTAAATCGTGAAATCTGATCCGCTTACACCCGGCCCGCTCCAGAATGATCTGGAGCCGCCGGCGCACCGCTCCCGGCGTCATAGGGGTGTCCTCTTTGACCGGTGAGGGGAACATCCACCGGGAGTCCACCGTCTCCCGGTATTGCCGCAGCACCTCCACCACGCCGGGCGGCAGGACCAGCCTGCGGATGGAGGCGCGGGTTTTGGGGATGCTCACCTGGAGCTGTCCCTTCACCTCGTAGACCTGCTTGTTCACGGTCAGGGTCCCGGTCTTGAAGTCCAGGTCGTCCCACTGGAGGGCCAGCAGCTCGCCCCGGCGCAGGCCGGTACATAAGTCCAGAAGGAACAACTCAAAGTATCCCTCCGCCTGGGCCTGGATGAGGAACCGCTGGAGCTCCTCCCGACCCAGCACCTGCATCTCCCGGCCCCGCTTGGGCGGCAGCTTACAGCCCACCGCCGGGTTGGTGCGGATCAGTTCCTCCTGCACCGCCTTCTCCAGAGCGGACCGGCAGGCGGTGTGGAGGCCGCGCACCATGGAGTCGGAGAGGCCCTTGCCGAACTGCTCTGTGCGGATGAGCCGTCCAGCCGTTTTCATCCGGGCATAGAACTGCTGGAGGTCCTTCTGGGCCAGCTGGTTCAGGGGGATCTTCCCCAGCTCCGGGATGATGTGCTGATAGATTTTCGCCTCGTAGTTGGCCTGGGTAGTGGGGCGGATCTGGGGTTTCACATAGGTCTGATACCAGAAGTCCAGCCACTCTCCAAAGGGCATCTCCGGCCGGACCTTCTCCGTCCTGAGACCGGTCACCGTCTCCCGGAGCTGTTTCAGTTTCTCCTGGCACTCCCGCTTTGTTTTGGCCAGGACGTTCTTTGTTCTGGGCAGGCCCTTCTCGTCGTAGCCGATGACCACCCGGCCCTCCCAGCGGCCGTCTTTCCGCTGGCGGACGGAGCCCTCGCCCTTTTTCCGTCGCTTACCCATGATGTGTACCTCCTTCCGGCCTGTCTCTCTGCCACGGTTTCAGGTCTTTCCCCAGGAGATTTTCCAGAAAGCCGCCCACGATGTGGCTGGCCTCCTGCTGCATATCCGGCGTCACATGGGTGTAGGTGTCCAGGGTGAAGCTGGCGTTGGTGTGGCCCAGGATGCCGGACAGGGTCTTGGCATCCACGCCGCTGGTGAGGGCATGGGTGGCAAAGGTATGCCTTAAATCGTGGAATCGGATCGCAGGCAGCCCTGCCTCTCTTAAGATCCGCTTCATCCAGTAGTAAGCGGCGCTGGGGCGCACCGGCTTCTCCGGAGCCAGCGGTTCCGGGAAGATCCACTGGCTGACAGCGTGCTGTTTCCGCTCCCGCAGCCGCTGGACGGTGCTGGGCGGCAGGCGGATGGTCCGCCGCCCTTGGCTGGTCTTCGTCTCGCCGATCTCCAGCTCCCCGGCCTTGGGGACATTCACCGACCGGAGGATCTTCAGCGTCCCGGCCTTCTCATCGAAGTCCTGCCACATGAGGCCGCAGATCTCGCCCCGGCGGAGACCGGTGGTCAGCTCCGTGTAGAAGAAGTCACGCCAGATCTCGTTGCGGTCCACCGCCGCCAGGAAGATGTCCATCTGCTCCTTTGTGAGGATCTGTTTGGGACGATGGTTGGCCTTGGGCACCGCGGCCCCGTCGGTGGGGTTTCGGGCGATCACATGGGCCGCCTCCGCGTCCTTCAAACACCGGTGGAGCATGGCGTGGATGCGGAGCACCATGGTGTCCGACAGCTCGTGCCCGTATTCCGGGTGTTCATGGACACGGCCCTCGTGTTTCAGCTTCCGGTATAGCTTCTGGATGTCCATGCGGGTCACCCGGGAGACGATCTTGTTTCCCAGATAGGGCTTGATGTAGCACCGGATGAATTGCTCATAACTCCGCAGGGTGTTGGGCCGCAGAGTGGCCGCGCCGTAGTCCTCCATCCACCGGTCCAGCCACTCGCCCAGGGTCATGCGGCTGTCCTCGGTGAGCTCCACATCCTGAAAGGCTTCCAGGTCCCGGTGGAGCTTATCCAGCAGTTCCTTCTGGGTTTTGGCCAGGACATACCGGAAGATGGGCTCGCCGTTTTGCTTGTGGCCCACCACGATGCGGCCCTCCCAGCGGCCGTCCTCCCGTTTTCGGACCATGCCGTCGCCGGACGGCCTGCGTTTTGCCATAGGCTATCCCTCCTTATTTGGGGCGATCAGGCTGCCGTCGTCCTCATCCAGGGCCTCCAGGATCATGCGCACCCCCAGGCGGAAACCCAGGATGAAGTTCTCCAGGGCCATGGTGCTGCCGATCTCATTCTCCGCGTTGATGAGCCGGAGCAGCAGCGTCTTTTCTTTGCCCTCCAGCAGAGCGGTGAGCTGTTCCTCGCACTCTGCTGACTGTTCCATGGCCTTTTTCAGGGCAGTCCCCGATTTGACGATTTGATCGTTGGGGGTGATATTTCCAAAGTATAGATTTTCCAGTGTATCTCTCATGTGTGCCGCCTCCTTTGTCAGCAACACACAATACCCGAACTTCCTCCCAATAGCCACCCCCAACCGCAACTATTTTCAGAAAGTTATCATCTGCGGGCAGGATTTTATCTTTGTATTGCGGTCCAGATTTTGATATGCCTGCCATAGAAAAAACCGCCTGCATCTCTGCAGACGGTTCCGGTGACAAATCGTTTCTCCCTATGGAGAAGATTGTCTCTATTCGTTTGTTTCGTCGTCCTGCACATCTCCAAAGAGGATGCGAAGATAATCCCGGCGGCCGTAGAGCACACGATCCACATAGACATCGTTGTCAAGAACTCGGTAAAAAGTGAGGTAACTGCCGGTCACCAGGAAACGATAGTCACTCTCGACATCGGCAATCGAGGACAGGGACGCGCCAATCAGACTGTGCTCCCGCAATCTGCGGATGTCCTTTGTGATGTTCCGTACCGTGGAGATCGCTGCGCTGGGATTTTCCAAATTCTTTGCGATATAGGACTTGATCCCGTCCAAATCAGCCTGCGCCTCGTCGGATAAATGCAGGTTATTCATCTGCGATTCCGAGATGTTTTTCTACGGCCTCCAGCGTCAACCAGCCCTTTTCCTCCCCGGACTTGCGGCCCTTGGCCAGCTCGTTCATCAGCCGGAGGGTGGCCTGTGTCCGCTCATAGTCCTGCATGTCCACGATGGCGTAGCGGCCCCGGCCATTCTTCGTCAGAAAAACCGGAGCGCCAACTGCCACGTCATGCAGAACCTCCGTGTAATTACGCAGATCAGAGATGGGTTTGATGTTCGGCATGGTATTCAGCCCCTTTCTTGCCCTTAGTATACCTCGATCTGCTGTAAAATTCAACAGCATTTTTTACTGCGGTTTCGTTGGCGATTGCTACCACCCCATAGTCATGCCGCCCATGTCCTGTCGGGGAGCCTCCTCATGGTCATCCGGCTTGTGGCCCATGGCGATCTTCTTTTCCTGGATTTTCCGCCGCAGCTTTCGGTCCACCCGCTGTCCCACCGGAGCGGCGGGCGGTACCGAGTTGTCACGAAAGATCTGACTCAGATGGTGGAGTAGCCGAGTGGCCGCCAGGAACACATTGGGCCTGCGCGCCTGATCGAAGTGCTCCAGGAAGAAGGCGGCGTACTCGTTTCCCTGTTCCGCCGATTCATAGAAATACGTCCAGGCCTGCTCCCGATCCTGTTTGACGCCCTGCCCGGTGAGGTACAGTTTTCCAAGAGCGTACTGGGCGTATTGGTTGCCCTGCTGGGCGGACTCGGTGAGATAGGCCACTGCTTTTGGCACGTCTTTCGGGACATCTTTCCCCTCCAGATACAGCTTTCCCAGGCGGTAGGCGGCGCAGGTGTTCTCCTGCGCTGCCGCTTTTTCATACCAGGATACCGCCTCATCCGTTCTCCTCTGACTTTGCAGGAACTTTCCCAGTGCGTACTGGGCGAAGTCATATCCCGCGTCAGCCGCCCGCCGGAACCACAGCTCCGCCTGCTCGTCGTCGGGGAGAACGCCTCGCCCGTCCCGCCAGCACTTGCCCAGCTGGTAGGCGGCCAGGGAGAAACCTCTCTGCCAGAGCTGCTCCAGTACCTGCACCTGTTCCGCTTTTTCACTCTCCGGGTTTTCGTACTCTTCCAGCACCTCTTTGGCACTCTGGTAGGCCTCGGCCATCTGCCAGTTGGAATCCCAGGTAAAGTACACCGCATCCTGGTCCTCATCCACCTCGTCCCTCATACGGGCATCCTCGAAGGTAAACGTGCCAAGCCGGAGCCGCTCCGCCTCCCGGATGACCATGTTCTTGATGGCTTTGAACTCCTTCTGCTGTGAGAGCGGCAGGTGTTCTCTGGGCGCGTCCTTGTAGTAACGCTCCAGCTCGTCCCGAAGCTGGTTCCACTGTTCATAGCACTCCGCCACCTCCGGGACCTTGGCCAGTTCATCCACGATGGCGTCCACCTGCGCCTTTGCCGGTTTTTTCAGGTAGCCATAGACTTTTTTGCCCTTGTGCTCCTCCAGCATCCCGGCCAGTGTTTCCATCTGCATTTCGATGATCGGACTGTGGCACAGACCTGTCTCCATCTCCCGGATGAGCCGCCCCATGGCCTCCATCGCCGCGTCCCGCACTTGGCTGTAAGACAGATCTTTTTTCTGGTAGAGAGACAGCAGTTCGTCCCGGAAGATCTCATTGGACAGCTGGGAGCGCATCTTCTCGATGCCTTTTTCCGTGAGATACCCCTGCTTGGGGTCGGCCGACCAGACCATCATGTGGATGTGGGGGTGGTGTTTTTCATCGTGGAAGGCGGCACACCAACGAAAACTGCTTGGCGAAATTTTCATGGCCTGGGCCAGTTCCGTCTGATGGGCCAGCAATAACTTCCGCCAGCTCTCGCTGTTTTCGTAGCCCAGCCGGTGGGCGTCCTCCCGTTTCAGGGAGTAGACAAAGGTCCACACCGGCCCGGTATGTCCGTTGATCTCCTCCATGGTTTTCTCCAGATCGGCGGGACCGTCAGCGGAGAACAGACCGTGGGAGCGGGGACGCTGGGCCATATATTCCAGGTATCCGCCGCCGTCATGGGAGGGGGATGGAGCCTCGATCAGCTCCACACCCTCCCGGGTGGCGATGTACTCGGCGTAGTGACTGCCGCCGTTTCCCGGCTTGATGTAGCCCGACTTCTGGATCAGTCCCGGCATTACTCAGCCCCCTTTTGGTAACGAACCGTGTCTTCGAAGCTGATCTCACCGTTGGTCTCCTTCACTTCTTTGACGCACCGGACCCGGGCCTTTCGCAGCTGATCCGGGTCAATCTCTATGTCGGCAGCCAGGATATTCCCCATGAGGTTCTGGTCCACAGCCAGCTTGAACAGCAGGTGTCCCATCCGTTTTCCGAATGCGCTCAGCTTGCCCTCCAGCACATCGGCGAGGACCCGCGGCAGGTAAGCATCGGCAGATTCCGTGTTCAGGTAACCGGAGTAGAATCGGATGGCCTTCTCAATAAATTCGTTTCTGGTGGAGCAGTTATCTCGCCGGTAGCGCGATTCCACCTCGGTCCAGGCGGATTCACTGAGCCAGACGGAATGTTTCTTATTTTCCTTTTTCAAATTCAAAATCCTCTCTTTATTGCATCAGCGCCGCCCGAAAGCCTGTCACAGCGTGGATTCAGGCGGCTTTTGAGAAAAAACAGCGCCAATCTCAAATCAGGTTGGTCGGAACAGCGCCAACTCCAACCCCTGAAACCGCCCGCACTGCGGGCGGAAGTGACCGCCCAGGCGCCATAAAAGCGCCAGGGCTTTCTCCTGCTCCTCGTCGTCGCAAGCTCCACAGCCCTCGTTTCCGCCCCGCAGGGGTGAAAACTCGCTCATTCCGCTGCTCCTCCTCTCCCCAGCAAACCCGCTGCGCTGGGCCTCGCCGGGGGCCCCATTTTGCCCTCTCCCGAAGCCCCCCGAAATCGGGCCAAATCCGCCCTGAAAGCCCCCAGTGGGGCAGGGACTCTGCCCCGCCCCCAAAGAGGGCACACAGCGGCTCACAGGCCGTTACACGGGGAGAGCTGCTTGCTGCAGGGGACGGCGTACTGCGGCAGAAAAATCCGGCAGTATTCCTCCGGCCCGGACACCAGATGCCGGTGCATCATCTCCCCGCACTGAAACATCTGGAACACCGCATTTCGATAGCAGGCCTTGATTTCCTCACGACACTCCTTCGCAAAGATTCTTTGTTCATCTGTTAGGGTTCCACGGTTCTCATCGCAGAGGAACAGGGCCACCCCGTCTTCGTCGATAGGTTCCTCGTGCGTACGGTTCCACCGGTTGACAATGTACCGCCGCATGTCTATGGTGCGCCGTGCTGACAGAGACGGGTCCTGCTCGATCAGGCAGTCGATCATCTGCATCAGCATCCGGATGCACACTCCTTTCTCTTCAGCGCCGCCATGCGTTGTTCCGCTCTCTGTCGTTCCAGCGCCAGGTCAGCTGCGTGGAGCTGCCGCTCATAGAACTGTTCAATGGACATCTGGATGGGCAGGATGTAGTAACGCAGACAGCCGTTGAGGGTGCGTCCGTCCCGGGTGGTGACGGTGGTGCGCTCCGTCCGGATCAGGCCCCGTTCCTCCAGTTCGGTCACATACTTGCGTACCGTGTTGACGCTCATCCCCACCGCCTCTCCGATGGTCCGGTAGCTGGCCACGCACTGGTAGGTCCTCCGGTCCTCCCGGTGGAGGAGAAACCCGTAGACTGCGATCGCCCCGGCGGACAGTCCCAGGGAGAAGATCTCGTTGGGGAGGGGGAAGTAGTTCTTGATGGGGTCCCGCTTGGGCCAGTGCTGTTTTCTCATTCGGCACCTCCCGACTGTCCCTCCGCCCACTGGATGAACTTCTCTTTCGGAACTACCATACGGCTCCCCACCCGCAGCGTGGGGAAGCCGGGGTCATTGAGCAGCTCGTAGGCGGTGGAGATGGACACGCCCAGTACCTGCGCCACCATCTTGGCGTTGAGGAACAGGGGCAGGTCGTCGTAGGATTTGTAGACAGACAGTTTCAATGCTTAGTACCTCCGGTGTTTCAAATTCAGAGAAAAATTTCTTGCGTTTCGGAGGTCTCTCTGTTAAACTGGGACACAGATCAGGCTGTGTTTTCCGAAACGCGGCAGGCCGCTGAACTGTTGCAGCAGTTCGGCGGTTTTTTTACAGGGTCTGTCTTTTTCTTTTCTGGTTTTGGCCATGCACCATACCCGTTCCTGCCCTGCGGCCTTGTTTGACCAACACAGCGTTTTCTTCCCCTTGGCACGCTCAGCCGTCAGAGCCCTGCGACAACGTCCTGGCGCTGCTTCCCCGGAGAGTATCGTCTCTGGTGATGGGTATTCAGTTTTCAAGGTGCCATTCCGAATGTTTGGGACCAGTTTCCCGTTGACAATCGGATTTGCGGGTGTTAGACTATTGTAAGATTATTTTGACAGTTCCCTGTGAGAGTATTGTAGCATGTGAACCTACCCCCTTGTCAAGACTATTTTATAAATTTTTTGCGATTGTCTATTTTGGAGGGCGCCGATATGTGGTATGCCAAGATGTACTTCTCTGAGAAAAAAGAGGTTTTCCAATTTGATAGCCACGGGATCCAGGGCGTTCCCTCGACCTATCGGGAGCTCCCGTTCCTGGAGAGCCTGCTGTCTTTTCTGGAGATGGACTGTAAGGAGCTGGAGCCCCTGCTGCGGCGGGCTTATGAGGACTGGTCCCTTCTGATCGACCGGGATGATAAAGAGGCTGGGGTCCGTACCTTGATGGACCTGGGTGACCTTGGGAGCCGGCACATCTACCTGCATCTTCTGTATGTGCGCTGGTTTGAGCGGTTTGGACGCATGGGGATCACTCAGGACCGGGGGAGCAGGGAGGATCAGGAGATGCTTGAGGAGCTGCGGGGCCTTCCGGAACAGCTCCCGCTGTATCAGCAGCAGGTACAGCGTTTCTTTGATCTCGTTTTGGATGTGGACAAGGCGGGGCGGGATCCTCAGCAGCAGGCATCGGCCCACTATCTCTACGATGCCCCCAAGGATCCGTCTCTGTTCACCTTCCGGCCTATTCCCCTCAGCTTTGAACCGGTGGAGCCGGGCCGGTGCTCGCCGGTCCTGTATCCCCTCCACATTTCGGACATGATCGACTACTCCCTGCGCAGCTGCGTGGAGCGTGGGATCACTGTCCGGCGGTGCAAGAACTGCGGACGGTGGTTCCCACAGACCGGCCGGGTCAGCGCGGAGTACTGTGAGCGCCCGGTGGCCTCCGGCCAGCAGACCTGCCGGGAGGCCGGGGCCTTCCAGCAGTGGACCAAGAAGCAGTCCGACGATCCGGTGTTTAAGGCCTACCGCAAGGAGTACAAGAAACGCTTTGCCTGGATCAAGGCCGGCCGTATCACCGACGAGCAGTTCTATGCCTGGAGCGAACAGGCCCGGGAGATGAAAAAGAAATGTGACCGGGAGGTCATTACCCTGGACGAGTTCAAGGACTGGCTGGGGAAGCCGTGAGGACAAATCGGCAGAAAATGAACAACGGGACGCGCCTTTAGGCGCGTCCCGTGTATTCTTTGTATCGGCGATGCAGTTTTTGCATGGGTCACATGTGCTTAGGCTCCCTATTTCCGAGTCTACGACTCCGTCTCATAGGGCCAGGTGTTGATGCCGCCGAATTCGTAGATATTGGTGTAGCCCAGTTCCGCCAGGGCAGAGGATGCCGTCTTACTGCGGTTCCCGCTGCGGCAGTAGACCAGAACGGTGGAATCCTTTTCGGGGATTACCTCGGCGGCGGTGTCTTCGTCGATGCTTCCCACTGGCAACAACACTGCGCCGGGGATATGGCCGCTGTCGTACTCGTCCTGCTCCCGCACATCCAGGATGATGACTTCCTGGGCGTCCATCATCTCTTTGGCCTCCTCTTGGGTGATCTGCTGGTAGCCATCCGCAGAGTTTCCGCCGCACCCAGTCAACAGCAGAAGAGATAAGAGTACAGGCAGAATTCGTTTCATTTGAGTTCCTCCAGAAGTCCGGCGGCAAAGGTTTTGTGCCCTTGCCCCGTAAAGTGGACGCCGTCGTAGGCCAAGGGGATGTCCCATTTCCCGGCATCGGCAAAACGAGTGCCCAGTTGCTCCGCCAGGGCCTGACAGAGCCGGGAAAAGGTGTGGGAATCGTCAATGAGCTGTTGATCGGGCACCCACGTGCCCTGTTTCATCGGCGGCGGGGCGATCACCAGGATCTTGCTTCGATCCAAGGGGATGCCAGAGAGGAACCGCTCCAGCCTCTCAGCGGCCTGCTCCGGACTTCTACCCTGGAGCAGATCGTTGGTTCCGAGCATGACGATCAGCAAATCAGTATCAGCAGGGAAGGCGGGGGCCGCAGATGGAATCTCCCGGCCGTTCTGACCCATGTTGGAGATTGACCACCCGGTCTCCATAGCCAGGATGTCCACCCACCGGCTGTCCGGATCATAGCGGCCGCCGAAATAGCCTCGCGGGTCGTAGCCGTAGGTGTTGGAATCACCGAAACAGATGACGTTCATCTTTTCCGCTTTCCTTTCTCTGCAAACGCTATGCAATCGTTTTATGATTCCCATCGCAAACCCACCAGGTTTTCCGATTTTTCTATGGATGAGTTTCTTCAATTGGATTAGTCCATCTGAATCCTCTAACGGTTTTGCCATTATGAAGCAGTGAATCCCTGTCCACAAGATAAGCAACTAAATAACTCAAGAATCAAGGTAAATAAGGCGTCACAGCCCGCAATAGCATTGCTCCGCGCTCACTGTGGAATTTCATCATTTTAATCCAGTCATCCCGGTTTGTTACACTGACATCCAGCAGTTCATCATACACCTTGCAGGAACGAGTTCCCTCCTGGTTGTACCACATCAGCGGTCGTCCATAGGTCTCTTCGATCTCCGCCTGATGTTTCTTCAGATTGTCGTAAATCTGCTGGTTTTTGGCTCCATCCCCCGTGTCAATATAGATCTCGACCCGGGCCTGATTATAGTTGGCAACGCAAGACAGCTGAACCCCTGGGCTATTTGTAGAACCTGAGAGATAGTTGTTCTTCGTGGGTGACACATACTTGAACGATCCGGTCACTTCCTGGAGGCTCGGTAAAACCTGTGTCCAGTACGCTCTGCGGATTTTATGCCGCTGGCTGGATTCCTCATCATCATCCCGTTTCTCATTGAGGAAGAACACCAAATCAGAGGGATCCTGCCCATAATGCTCGAACAGGCGCCGAAGCATATTGATCTTGTGCTGCGTCGAGGTGCCAGTATTGACATAGATGCCGTCCGTAACCATCGCCGACGCATCCGCTCCGTTTTTGCTCCGAGAAAACTGGCTGGCCAGATCCACGCTGTCATCAGCATCTGCGAGGTAATTGAGGTATGCGGTATCAACATTGTGCAACTCCTTGAGGACTGCGACATACATATCCACCCAGGTAGTCGTTTCGTGCTCATTCCCACGGAAACGGTACTTCACCAGTTGCCTGCCGGTAAAGGTTGCGTCATCATCCAGAGCGATCTCATCATACTGTTTCTGCGGGGGCGTATATGTAGTGTCCGCATATGGCCAGAGGCAGATGCACTGCTGGATCAAGCTGCTACAGCGTTCCTCCAGTTCAGTAAGGCCCCAGTGGTCTGCTTTCGCGATCTGCTGGGTCATCTTCAGGCCGCTTTGGAGATAACCGTCCTTCATGGTCTTCTTTTCCTGGAAGGAGGCGTTACTGTACCGGATATTGTAGGCTGATGCAGCCAATGTCAGGTTTGCCAGCCGATGGAGCCACTGATCATGGATGCTCTCTGCATCGTCACCCAGTTCAGCCGCCCAAGCAGGAGTCAGCTTTTGCGGCATGATATGCTCAATGGTGTACTCGCCGCTGTCCAGCCGGTTGTAGATCTCTTTATATTCAGAACTATCCCCATTCTCCAGGCGCTCGAAGATATAGGCTTTGTACCGGGTTGGCATGGTATAGATGTTTTTCGTTTTCAGCCCTTCCGCAAAGTCCTCATCTGTGGGGAAGGCAGCCTTCTCTTTTTTGCTGCCCAGCACATACTTCATTTTCTCCAGGAAACTATCGTAAGTGCCGTCCAGCCGCTTGATGTCATTACAAAGGGTGAGGAACACCTTGCTCTGTGTGTTGGAAGGCAGGTCACAAATCAGGCGGCGGAGCAGATATGCCTCCACGATGCGACAGACCTCGGCCACAGTATCCAGTGAGAGCAGATCCTCTTCCTGGAGTCGGAATACCTCCATCAGGAACGGACGGCAGACGCTGCTTTCAAACCGATTTAGCCGGTGCAGGGAGGCTCTCAGTCTGAGAGGGAACTCAGGGCTGCCAGAGCGAATCTTGTTATACCTCTTCGCATAGTCCCGCAACTCTTTGAGGACATCCTCGATCTGGCCGCGCTTTTCCACATAGTCCTTGAACTCCTGGTAGATCTCCTTCATGGCTGTCAGACGCCGTTCCTTGATGCCCAGGTAGTCCCGAATGAAGGGGCTGACATCATAGGAGTTGGTCTGCTTGTCATAGCCGGCGTTCTTCTCAATCGGACTCCAGTAGTCATCATAGAACTGTTCCTGCTCCTCCATAGAGCGGCGCATCAGGACAAAGTTCCGGATCTTGTCGCCCTCGTTCAAGTCCAGTCCTGTGGAATTGAGGCTCTCGAAAACAAGCTGCGGATCATCGTCTGGGGGAGTCAGAGTGATGTCAATGATTTGGAGCTTTTCAACTGCAGAAAACAACTGATCTACGCTGATGTCATCCCGTTGGATCTGGTTGTAGAAATACAGGTAGTTCTGGGTAATTCGTGAACTCTGATTGTACTCAGAGGGATCGCCCCAGAGTCGGTCGTAAGAGTCCTGATCGCCTTTAATGGGCTTCAGCTTCATTTTGCGCTGTTTGGGATTGATCTCATCAACCAGATACTTCTTCGTGATCACATCGTACAGGTTGGGATCTTTGGGTGTGACAATGCCGGCCTTCACAAGGTTGGCGATGGCCAGGAGAAGAAGGGATACGGTCGTGATCCGCTGTTGCCCATCAATGACCAGGTAGTCTGAGCTGCTGCCCATAGGGTCGCTGACAGATACGATACCGCCGAAAAAGTGCCAGCGTTTCCCCTCCCTGACCGTTTTAACAAGATCAGAGTAGAGTTTTTTGCAATGTTCCTCTTTCCAGTCATAATTACGCTGATATACTGGAATGACGAGCTTATCCGCATTTTTTAGAAAATGAGTCAACAATTTTCCCTGCCCATTCACCGTAGTGCCTCCATATCATCTTTATCGATAGCCTCTTTGTTTTCGCTTTCAAAATATTGTTTTAAGATTCGTTCCAACGCCATCGTCATCGTCTGCCCCTTTTCATCCGCATAGGCTTTCAGCCGCTCACAGAGGGTTCTATCGATGTAGCAGTTGATATGTTGCCCGTCTTTCTTTGCTCTCGGCATTGTCATCCCTCCTGACCGTTCCGAAGTTCCCGATACAGTTCTTTTGCCAGGGCAACCATGACGGCCTTGTACTTAGCGGTGTCTTCGAACAATTTTGTATAGGTTTCTGTACTCTCAATGTAGGACGCCTGGGCGGTCTGGTCGAAGATCTTGGGGAAAACATTCTTCTCGAAGATTTGCTGACCATCTACTTTTGCCGCTTTTCGGAGTCTCTTATCCGCCAGAAGTTTTTCCCGCAAAGTTCCAATCAAGACTCTGTCTGCTTCAGTAAAATCGCCTTTATAGGTCTCATTGATCTTCTCAATGACCTCCTCCAGCGGGTCCCTTTTCATGTTCATATTGACGCCCTTCTTTGTCTTTGCAGGCTCCAGGGCCGTCGGCTTTTCTTCCAGAGTGATCGCTCCCTCAAAGGTCTTTTCCAGACGGTAGTATTCCAGCTTCACCCGGTTCTCCAGGTCCCAGGGAGTAGAAGGTTCCGCAGGGATCAGTTTGGAGAGATAGGAGCAGAAGAGATACTCCTTATGGAGGTCCTTATCAAACATCCGCACGATCTGAGAAATGTAGTTATACCATTTCACAAAGGCCCGGATTAGACGGCGGAACTGGTAGCGGTCATCCTTGCTGAGTTGATTGTAGGCCTTGGCAACAGGAAGCAGGGCATTGGAGATCTTCGCCTGCACCGAGCCAACCTTTTTCGCGTCTGGAGAAAAATAGATTTTAGTAACGGTTTCTATGTCGCTGTCATTATACAGTTTGAACTCCCGGAGCTGCTTCTGAGTTTTGTAGATCAGATCAACATTGATCTCTTCGGAGAGGCTGGTCTCCTGGTAGTAGGGCTGGAAGGCCTCCAGGATTTCTTCCTTGGTATTTACAAAGTCCAGAATGTAGGTATCTTCTTTACCGGGATAAGTACGGTTCAGACGGCTCAAAGTCTGGACGGCCTTCACATCTCGTAGTTTCTTGTCTACAATCATGGTGTGCAGCAGTGGCTCGTCGAAGCCGGTCTGGTACTTCTCCGCCACGATCAACACATCACCCTCGTCGTGGAATACCTGCTTGGTCTGAGCCTCGCTGACCCGGTTTCCGGCCCTATCCTGGTTCATGCCGCTTTCGGTATACTCTGGACCATCTGCCTCGTCCGGGTCCTTGATACTTCCAGAGAAAGCAATCAGGATCTCGATGTCATCATAGTGATTTGCCTCCAAGTAAGCCTTAATCTCATGGTAATAGCGAACCGCCGCAAGTCGGGAGGCAGTGACAACCATCATCTTACCCTTCCCGCCAATCTTGTGCTTTGTTACGTCCCGGAAGGTCTCCACGATAATGGCTGCCTTCTGCTGTAAGTTATGAGGATGCAGTTCCTCAAAGCGCCGGATGGTTTTGATGGCTTTTGTGGTAGGCACTTCCGGGTTGTCCGGGGTGTTCTTGGCAATCTGGAAGCAGGTTTTGTAGGTGGTGTAGTTCTCCAGCACATTCAGAATAAAACCTTCCTCAATGGCCTGCCGCATAGAGTAAATGTGGAAGGGGTGGAAGGAGCCGTCCGCATATTCCTCCCCAAACATCTCCAACGTCTTATTCTTTGGCGTGGCTGTGAAGGCGAAGAAACTCAGGTTTTTGTGCTTGCCGTGGGTGATCATCTCCCGCACAAGCCCATCCTCGGCATCTTCCAGTTCATCCTCCGCTTTGCCCTCCAGTTCCGCATACTCCTTGAGAGCGTCGTGGGTATCCGCCAGGGCCATTTTCAACTTCATGGCGCTCTGCCCGGTCTGACTGCTGTGGGCCTCGTCCACAATGATGGCAAAGGACTTACCGGTGGTGTCCTCCACCTGCTCATAAATAACCGGGAACTTCTGCAAGGTGGTGACAATGATCCGCTTGCCGTCGTTCAGTGCATCCCGCAGGTCTTTGGCGGACTTCTTTTCATCGATGGTGACCACGGAACCCAGGGTGTGGTCAAAGCCGGAGATAGTCTCCTGGAGCTGGGCATCCAGCACCGTGCGGTCGGTCACGATAACCACGGAGTTGAAAATGGGTTTGTTGTTGTCATCGTGCAGGCTGGCGAGCCGGTAGGCGGTCCAGGCGATGGAGTTGGACTTCCCGGAACCGGCGCTGTGCTGCACCAGATAGTTTTTGCCGGGGCCATTAGTTCTGACATCCTGGACCAATTTCCGCACCACATCCATCTGGTGATACCGGGGGAAGATGACGGACTTCTTGGTGATCTCCTTCTGGGTACCGTCCTTCTGTGGCACCTTCTCCTTTTTTACCTGGAGATTGATGAACTTCTGGATGATGTCCAGCAGGCTGTCCTTCTGCAGAACGTCTTTCCAGAGGTAGGAGATCACATAATCCCCATCCGAAGATGGCGGATTACCTGCACCACCGTCCTTGCCGGGGCCATTGCTGCCCTGGTCGAAAGGGAGAAAATAGGTCTTGGCCCCGTCCAGTTTGGTGGTCATCACCGCCTCGTAGAGATCCACAGCAAAGAACACCAGGATGCGGTGGTTCAGCCGGAACGCCGGTTCCTTGGGGTCACGGTCAAACATCCACTGCCGCTTGGCGTTGTCCACGCTCTGGCCCGTGAGCTGATTTTTCAATTCAATCGCCACCACTGGGATGCCGTTGACGGCCAGCATCATGTCCACACTGTTGCTGTTCTGGTCGGAATAGCGCCACTGCCGGATGCACTGGCAGATATTCTGACCATAGTGTTTGACAGCCACATCGTTCAGGGTGGACTCCGGCTTGAAGTAACACACCCGGAACTCGATCCCCCGGTGCTTGAACCCGTGGCGCAGAACGCTGATCAGGCCGTCGTTCTCCACCGCATTCTCAAAGGCCTTGTAGAATTTCTTCTCTGGATCGGAGTTGCACTGCTTTTCAAATCGCTGCCACTGGATGGGCTGGGTGGCTTTGATAAATTCCACCAGGGTGCCGAGGTCCAGGGCCATGCCGGAGTCCATAGAGGCCTGGTAGCCTGCGTCAGAGGCCTTCTGCCAGCCGCCAGCGGGAGAGATCAGAAAGGATTCAATGTCCTGTTCAAATTGTTTTTCGTTGTCGGGCATTTTACTTGCCTCCTTTAGTGCTTGCCATAGATGATGTCGAGATAGTCCAGCAAGTTATAGTACAACAGGAACAATTGCACACAGTCTTTTCGGGTTACTTTGCGAGTCAACATACCATGCCCAAGAAAATTCCGGTTGATTCCGTCCGGCTGCTCTTTAAAATCATTACCATCGGCAAAGACAGTCAAAAGACAGTGAATGATATTTTCATGCGAAAAGAGCATAAATGTCTTACCATGGATATCTTGTTCTTCCGCAATATGTTTGAATAGATTTTCAGCTGCATTTTTCCCGCTGTCTCTGCGTTTTTTCCATCCCTTCCTATCTTCGTCTCGTTGTAGGCGTATCAAACGGGCATCAATCAGTGTAAAAAGAATCAGCGCACAAGATTTATACTGCCTATTTCTAAACGCAAATATTGCTTCATTGACATCAGACTTTTTTACATGGGGAAGATCGAGCAATGCGGTGAACAACTGTTCCATATCCGTATTTTTGCAATATTTTAAAGCCTCCGCATTCGCATCTTTACGGTCTGCTGGAGGGGTGTCCAAAAATGTGTCTGGGGCCGAAAGAGGTTGTGTCCAACCATATTTCCCCCATGTTTCATGAGATGCTCGAAGCGCCTCTTTCTGTCTTTCACTTAACCCTGGGGTATAGACGGACTGCAGAATATCAGATAACCAGTCCCCAATCTGATATACTGTTTCAAGAGACTTTTGAATATTTTCAAACCATAAATTGGAGTATTGGGCGATAGCCGAAATCGCATGAAAGCCGTTTGTCAAGGCCGTAGTAACTGTATCAGAAATTGCGCTCCACTGTTCTATTGCAATCCTACTTGTCTCAAGCACATCAGACGGTATTTGAGGAATCTTCGGGATCTGAATTTTAGGAATTGGAGCAGCCAGTATTTGCTTATATGGAATATCCCCAAATTCATCTTTTAGCGCAGACACAAACTGATGACAGATATCCGGATCATCTATGCGGACCTCATACAACTTTTTCAGAGTTTCGTCACTCTGTAAAAGCAGTTCGAAAATACCCTTAAAAAAGTCATCGCCTTGCGCCAAAATACGATCAGCGGGCGGCTTTTGATCCTCCGGAACATCGAGCTTTGTCCGGATGTATTCGGCCACGGATCGCCGACATTGATCGGGTTTATGGTCGAGAGCATCTATTAGGGTAAAATCATCCTCCACCGAGAGGAATACAGTAAACGGATATGGCTTTCCATCAATTATGATTTTTTCCTTCTCATGCTCTACAGAAAAGGAGTTATCATTCATCAGTATATCTACCTCACTTTGATGATTTATCGTTTAAAGAGTACGTATCATATAGATCAAGCAAGGTGCGATAATACATATCTTCAAAAGTTTCAACTTGTGCTTCAGTTGTGTCACGTTGTTCTTTTTGATAGCCAAAAATATGATAGTACAACGTCATCGCAATTCCGTCTACAAGTGCCATTGTCCAGCCGCAAACACAACTTTCATCCGGCGTGGTTGCAAGGTTTTGCGATGCCCACACATAATCTATGGGTGGCGTTACTTGCATGTGGTGGGATAGGCTATCGGGATTTGACTTCGTTTTGAAATACTCGCTGATATACGTCCCAATATTAATTTTTGCGTCTTCCCCTAAAACTTTTGCAAACGAAAGGAAGGGCGTAATTGGTTCAAATACATTCCGGCTCGTAAAATCGTACGTTTTGTCAAAATAATGCTGACTGCGGTGAAAATATTTGGCCCCATCATACAGATAGTCCCGTCCTAAGTGATATTTTTCAATATCTTTTCTTAATTGATCAAAACACGGCTCGATCCAATTATCAGACGGAAACGTACGAATTTTAAGCCCGGCTTGATGTAATATTTCATTGCGAAGTTCTTCCGGTTGACGACAGAAATCAGAGTAAATTTTCCTGGTATGTTTTTTTAGTCGGGTTACATTTGCGGCAATTACGCACCAGGGAAGATATTCCAGTTCATCACAGTTGTCGATTAGAAAACGTGTGGCTTGTTCTCTTAATTCTTTTTGCTGTAGGCGTTCCTCCATTCTCCGTATTTCTTTTTCGTGTCGACTCTGGAGCCAGTATATGGCTACAGAAACCACTATGGTTGCAATGAGAGAAAGGTGCGAGAGGACAATCTGTATTCGATCTGATAATGGAAAACTACAAAACTCAGAAACAAATGTGTTCATATCAACTCGGCACACCGCCCTTTCTATTCTCTGGAACTTTGATGGGGAAATTATTTCTTATGTTTTCCGTATTGCATGCCATATAGGTCTAATTTCAACTCGAGAATTAGGTTTTCCAGCATATTTAGGCCAAGCACTCCGCAGTCTACAGCTCTAATACAAAAATCTTTTGTTTCAGCGGTTATCGTTTTGCTATTAAAAAATTCTCTCTGGATCTTGTTGTTGGCTTCAAGAAGGTTTTTTTCGGCATTTGAAAGCTGTTCATTCGTGACATAAAAGCTCTTCGGTGAATAGGGAAACTCCTTCTTGAGGAACCTTAGAAAATCCAAAATTACAAAGCAGGTGTTGCTATTTGCGTGCCAAGCCTCATAGCAACCTTGGTAGTTCCCATCTACATATCTTTGCTGAATTTTGAAAGTAAAATCAAAGTATGCTTTCCTCATATCAGACAATCGTTTTTCTAAAAGTGGGATTGCCACAGAATAGAACCCAACATTTCTATTACAGGCATTGGTATAAAGCATCAGAAAAATGCTTGCGATTAGACCAATAGAGAAACTCAACAACACATTACTGATCCAACTCAGAAGCCAAAAATTAGATAATTCATAACAGCGCGCTAAGTATACAGATAAGACCGTCGAAATAATCAGTGCGAGAAGACAGCCTGCTACCCAGCGCCATCTATGTAGTTTACGGGGAATAAAGGATAATACCCCTTGCGTAGATGAATCCGAGTGTAGACTTTCCACCTCGCCGAGGTATTTGTTAAACCATTCCTCGTATTCATGTTCTGTCATCAGCACACCCGCCTTTTCCCGGTCACGACCTCATAAATGAGGGATTTTTTGTAGGACTCCAGATCAGACATAAGAGTCTCCTTTTCAGCAATTACTTCGTTGATAGTAGCGGTATACCGATCCAATATCGCAATAATTTTCTCTTGTTCAGTCAATGGGGGTATTGGAACTGAAAATTGAAGTATCGTCGTTGAATTCGTGCTTGCTAAATTAGTGGTTTTTTTGGCCGTTAAGTCAAAATACTCCCTGCCAACTGGTGATGCCGTGAGGTAATCTAAAAATTTAGTAAGCATATATTTTTCATTTACCTGCACAGCGAAAACATGATTCTGGTGAAGGCAACCAGGGATCTCACCATGCCAGATTGTTCCGCGCCCAAGCTTATCCCGGTCTCCACCTTCTGTCATAAGTAGTTCACCAGATTTCAAAGCATATTTTTCAGCTTCCTCACTGGTAACCATGATTGTGGCAACATCCTGCAAATCAACATACTCAGCTTTAACATTTGCAACCCGTAGATAAGGACAGGAAATTAATTGTGTACCGGGAGGATACTGCTTACCAAGCGTTATACCTGAACGGATAGAAACAAAATTCTTAATTTTTGTGACTCGCCAGTGTGTTGGCACTTTCCCAATCCACTCAATCCCGCTGTCCTTCATTTTCACATTCGAGTCCAGGCCCTTGGTAACGGCCTCATAGATGATGGAGGCCTTCCACTGCTTATAGTCCTCGATGCTGGCCTTGGCCTGGGCGATGATCTCGTCGATCTTGGCGCATTGGGTGTCCAGGTAGGCGGCGATGGCGGATTGTTCGGATAAAGGAGGATGCGGAAGTGTTAATGCTGAGAAATCCTCATATGTTAAACTATACCTAATATTTTTGGCGAGATATTTGAACTTTCTCCCATCAAAAACACTGCGAAACCAGTAATCTGCATAGCCAGGCACAATATTGTCATTACATTTAATGACTTTATAGGCAGGGGAAATCATCCCCTCGTATTTACTCAATCCCGAAAAAACCGCAGAACAATCAAGGTCAAATAAGCACAATACCAAGTTATCCTTGTGAACATATTGATAAGTATCATAACTTTCTGGAACTTTTCCAGATGTGTCATCAACAGATTTTTTTCTAATCCCATTCGTTGTCAAGGACAGTAGTTGAATATTTGCAGAATTCTCCCCAACAATTTCTTTTTCACAAGAAAAAACCGTTTTATTTCGCCGGATATCCCAGTGGCAAGGAATCTCTCCGATCCATGGTATCCCACTGCCCTTCATCTCCGTATAGCCCTTGACCGGGGTCATCTCACTCACCGTCCTTCCCAAACAGGTCGTGGAGTTTCTGCATCAGAGCGTGCTCATGCTCCTCAATGCGCTGGGCGATCTGGTCGGCAGGCTCGATCTCCTTGTACTCATAGAAGGTGCGGGTGAAGGGAATCTCGTAGCCCACCTTGGTCTTGCTCTTGTCGATCCAGGCATCCGGGTTATAGGGAAAAACCTCACGGGCGAAATAAGCGTCGATATCCTCGTCCAGCGGCACATTCTCGGTGTCCCGCTTTTTCGGGTCGGCAACTAATTTCCCATTTTTCTCCCGCAGTTTCTTACCCTCATTACATCTAATGGCCAAAAATAAGGCTGTAAAATTCAGGACATCCGGATGCGCAGTGCCTTTTTCCATGCCACACCTTTTTCGCCACGCATCTTCTAATTCATCCTCGAATTGTTCAATATCATCGTACCTTTTCCCGATTCCAAGATCTGTACAAATATCTGCGGTCATATGCATAAATTGAGTTGTTAGAATTGCGGGTAGAATTTTAATATCCTCTCCAACTGACTCTTTCAGTTTTTCAATAAACTCTTCGCCGCAGTTTCTTAAAAAATCCACCCGTTCTTTTGAAATCTCATAATAAAGTTTCATTGGGCTTTCTATCACTATTTTGTTGTAGCCCAGGGCCACGCTGTCCAGCACCCGGCTCTTGCAGACGAGTTTTGCCCCGGACTCCAGCTCTCGTTCATAGGTCTGGTCCCGGTACTCCCCGTAGGCCCGGACGATCAGCTCCCGGCAGGCCTCGGTGATGTCTACCCGCTTGTTGCCGATGGACTTCCGGCGGGACTCATAGCACTTGCTGGCGTCAATGAGCTGTACTTTCCCGATGTGCTCCGAGGGCTTGTCCTTGGTGATAATCCAGATGTAGGTGGCGATGCCGGTGTTGTAGAAGCTGTCGTTGGGGAGCTGCACAATGGCATCCAGCCAGTCGCTCTCGATCAGGTAGCGGCGGATCTCCGACTGGCCGGAACCAGCGTCCCCGGTAAACAGGGAGGAGCCGTTCTGAATGATGGCCATACGGCCCTCCGGCTTCAGTTTGGACAGGCCATTGAGCAGGAACAGCATCTGCCCGTCGCTCTTGCTGGGAAGGCCGGGACCGAAACGGCCCGCAGCCCCTTTCTTATGCTCTGCCTCCACCGCAACGGCCTCCCGTTTCCAGTCAATGCCGAAAGGAGGATTGGAGATGCAGTAGTCAAACTGGTAGCCGTCAAACTTATCGTCGTCCAGGGTGTCGCCGAACTGCATGTTGTCGGGATCGCCCCCACGGATCAGCATGTCGGCCTTGGCGATACCAAAGGTGAAGGGGTTCAGCTCCTGACCAAAGCAGGTGACATCCGCATCGGCATCCAACTGCTTCAGCCGCTCCTCCATGCAGGTAAGCATCTGGCTGGTGCCCATGGTCATGTCGTAGACCGTCTTGGTGATGCCATCCCCGTTGAAGGCATTCTGGTCGCCGGCCACCAGCAAATCGCACATCAGGTAAATGATGTCCCGGCTGGTGAAGTGCGCTCCGGCCTCCTCGTTGTAAGACTCAGAAAATCGCTGAACCAGGTTCTCGAAGATGTAGCCCATATCCACGGCACTGATCTTCTCCGGCCCCATATCCGCCTTGTCGGAGCAGAAGTCCACAATCACTTGATAGAGCAGACCTGCCTCCTCCATGCGGTCAATCTGGGCACTGAAATTCATGCGGGAGAGAATGTCCTGCACATTGTCGGAAAAGCCATTGAGGTAGGCCCGGAAGTTGTCATTGATGTTCTCCGGGTCCGCCTGTAGGGTTTCGAAAGTGAAAGGGCTGGTGTTATAGAACTGGTATCCGGCGGCAGTCCGCAGGAACCCCTCCTTGACCGCCAGATGCTCCACCTTCTTGTATGTATCCAGCACCGCCTGGTGGGTTGGCAACAGGCAGTCGTGGAACCGCTTGATGACCACCATCGGCAGGATCACCAGGCCATACTCATGGGGCTTGAAAGCGCCAAAGAGGGTATTTGCCACATTCCAAATGAGGGTGGCTTTCTCCTGGATGTTCTTCCCCACAGAGGCCAGCTGTTCATTTGCGGTCATAAAATCGCCCTTTCTGTATCTGTATCTGTTTCTTTTGTTTATTACAAAATTTTCTATTATCTAATTAGTAGTATAACAGATGCAAGCGGAAACCGCAACATAAATACATAAAATTCAACATTTAAAATTGTGTTGAGTTAGAAATATGCTATAATAGGGACAAATCAGAAAGCCGGTGAATTCATGCACACATTTGTGATTGAGGATAAGCACATAGCTGTCTTTCCGTGCGCAGCACCAAATGCCCCTATGATTTACTTGAATACATACTCAGGCGAGGGACAAAAGGTCTATGAGACCACGCAGGCTACCGGTTGCCTACCGTTTAATTTGGTTGCCATCAGCAATTTGGCTTGGAACCGAGACATGGCCCCGTGGGACAGCCCAGCGGCGTTCAAGAACGGGGAGTCTTTCACCGGCGGTGCGGACGACTATCTGCGGCTGTTGGTGGAGGAGATCATACCCAGGGCAGAAAAAGAACTGCCCGGACCTCCGGCATGGCGAGGAATCGCTGGGTATTCGCTGGCGGGGTTATTTGCCCTGTACGCCATCTACCAGACGGATGTGTTCTCACGGGTGGGGTACATGTCCGGCTCCTTGTGGTTTCCAGGTTTCAAGGAATACGTCTTTTCCCATGAGCCGAAGCGCTGGCCAGACTGCATCTATTTCTCACTGGGGGACAGGGAGACCAAGACCCGCAATCCAGTTCTGAAAACAGTTCAAGAAAATACAGAGGCGATCCATGCTTTTTACCAGAGCAAAGATATCGACACCGCATTCCAACTAAATCCCGGAAATCACTTCGTCCAAAGGATTGAACGGACAGCGGCAGGCATCCAGTGGCTGCTGAACAGATAGACTGAGGTCTGCAGGCTTTTATTCTTTGTTTAGGCGTGTGAAAAATTGATACGCCCGCCGCGCAGAAAAGACTTGCTTAACACCCTCTACAGAGGTACAATAGCCCAAACAGCAGAAAGGATTAAAATAATGGGTTATCACCGTTTTTCTTCTTGGCAGATAGGCTGCCTGTAAGAGAGCATGTTTCCTTGACGACTCTTGCAGGCGGCCCGAACTGTCAAGGAGTGAGCACAATTGAACAGAGACCGCAGTTACCATCGCAAACAGCGCATGCGTGCGATTCATCGCAAGGAAACGATCCTCCGCCAGCTTGGAGGAGAAGAGTACGTCCTTGCATGGGAACACGGTGCCGCCGGACGGCTGTCCAAGGGGAAGATTCACTGCTCCTGCTGGATGTGCCGCAGAAAGTCGTATGACGATCCTAAGATCCGGGATAAGCGGGCGGCCATAGATACCGCCCAGCAGTTGCTGGAAATTGAGTAACTTCTCTCACGAAAAAACGCTTCCGCGCCGGGACCGGCAGACATCTGCCGCCCCTGGTCAGGAAGCGTTTTTGACCCCATATTTGACCACAGTCGGGGCCGGAACACGTGGAAACAGCGGATTTAAGAGTGCCAAAAAATATCTGATACCGAGCGAAAAGCACCGAAAAGCACTACAAATCACCACAAAAAATTTGGTTCAAGCGTTTGGGAGCAGGAGGCCCGGGGTTCGAGTCCCCGCACTCCGACCACCTTTGGCAGAAAAATCGCCTGAAAAGGCGGTTTTTCTGCGTTTTTTGTTCTGCTTTTTCGGTTTAGACGATTACTGTTCAGCGACGGTTCAAGGGGCAGAAAAGCGGCGGGAGCACGATTGAGGATGGCTGCTGAAACCACCAAATCCCTAACCCATCCCTAACTGGTGTGACTGCTGTAATATCATCGTCAATCCGACAAATTCTTGTGTTTTCCATCATTCTCCTTTATAATGATTTTACGGTGAGCCTTTGGGCCACCAAGGTAGCCGTGTGGGTGTATTCCCATGCGGCTTTTATTTTGAAGGGGAGGTAGTACGATGATTGTTCTGCGTCAGGGAAAGGCAAAAAACATCTTGGAGAATTCGATCAATAGTGCGTTAACCGCAGTTGAAACATACAATCGCCCACGTGTGCAATTTAGAATTGAAAATTATATTATTCTCATGATTATCGCATGGACTAAATTATTTCACGCTTACTTCCAAAGCGAAATTGGAGAACGCTATTTTTATAAAGAAAAAAATGGTCGCTATAAGAAAATCGACGGAGAGCGAAAGGCATGGGAACTTACTGAGTGCATTAAGGAATACCAGAAAATGAGGAAACCCTATCCGAATCTTACCGACCCTGTTGTTGCAAATTTACGCTTTTTCATTGGCATCCGAAACAAAATAGAACATAGATACTGGGATAGTTCTTCTTTAGATATTTTACTATTCGGCGAATGTCAGGCACTGCTTTTTAATTATGAATCCTTTTTGGTTACACTGTTTGGTGAGGATTATTCAATCAACACATGTCTTGCATATGCGTTGCAGTTCTCTCATCTAAGAGCCAAGGAGCAGTTGCAGGCTCAGCGTGACTTACTGTCCAAAGATATGCTGGATATAAAAAAATACATCGATAAGTATAAAACAGATCTTCCCCAGGAAATCTATGATAGTCAGGAATATAGCATCAAATTATTGCAAATTCCCAAAATCAGCAATACCAATCGTCATGATCTGGCAGTTGAATTTGTGCACTGGAATAGCCTTAGTGAGGAAGATCGAGCTAACTATCAGCGAATCAGCACCATAATTAAAGATAAAATTGTAGTACAGCGTGTTTCTAATGCAAATTTACTTAAGCCAAGCGCTGTTATTCGATCTGTTGAGGACAAAACAGGGGTAAAGCTTTCTCAAAGCGATCATACGCTACTTTGGAAATCCTTTCGTGTTCGTCCTACAGCATCGTCTGAAGCTAAATTCGATACCATATCAAAATTCTGTATTTATGACGAGCCACACAATGACTACCTGTATACTGACGCATGGGTTACATTCATTGCTGGCTTGTTTGAAAAGCATGGTTTTACGAAAGAAAATATTCGCACCAACTGCGTACAGGAGTTAAAGGTCACTGATTATGAGGAATGATGAGTGATCTACCATATTCAGTTGAAATAATTCAGTAGGAGATCCCTTGTTTAAAAGGGATCTCCTACTATTTTACCCTACTCTCTCAAACGGTATCACCTTGCACCGGCTCTCCTCCGGCGGGTCAGGCGGCTCGGGTTCCGGCTTGGCTGTGGCCGTTTCCATGAAGCCGCCGATTTTCTCCGCTGCACCTCTTTGCATATCGTTGGTGATGTGCGTATAGGTGTCGAGGGTAAATCCGGCGCTGTAGTGGCCCAGCATGCTGGACAGCGTCTTCACATCCACGCCGCTGGAGAGGGCCATAGTAGCGAAAGTATGGCGCAGATCATGGAAGCGAACATGCTCCTCGATGCCCGCCTTCGCCAGCAGCTTCCGGTTGATCCTGGACACCGCATCTGGGCTCCAGTAGCCACCGGTGCGGGGCGACGGAAACAGGATGGGGTTGTCCGGATGCTGTTCATGCTCCTGCACCAGCAAGGCCACCGCCTGCTGGGACAGTGCCACCTTACGGACGGAGTTCTTCGTTTTTGGCTCCGTCACCACCAACTCCCCGTCGATGCGGGTGACCTGCTTGCTCACTGAGAGGATACGGTCCTTCACATTCAGGTCATCCCACCGGAGGGCCAGCAGCTCCCCCCGCCGCAGGCCGCTGGACAGCTCCAGGAAGAACATGGGCAGCACGCCGTACTTCTCCGCCTCGCTGAGATATACCCCCAGTTTCTCCGGTGGGATGATGGTCATCTCCTTTTTCTCCTTGGGCGGAATGCGGCAGTTGTCACAGGGGTTATACGGAATGATCCGCTCCTTGACCGCCTGCTTCAGCGCTGAGGACAGCACCATGTGGATGCGCCGCACTGTGCTTCCAGACAGAGTCGTGTCGGTCTTTTTCTCGAACCGCTGCACCCGCCCTTTGGTCTTGGAATCGTTGTACATCTTCTGGATCTGGATGGCGGTAAGCTGTTTGAGTTTCACTCCTCCGATAGCCGGTATGATGTGGTTTTCGATCATGTTCTCATAGGTCTTTGCGGTGTTGGGCCGGATCACCGGCTTGCTGTAGGTTTCAAACCACAGCCTGCACCACTCCGCTACCGTGTAGTCCTCGTTGTGGTTCACCGGGATGCCCCGGTTGTCCCGGATGGCTTTCGCCAGCTTTTCCTTGCACTCGGCCTGCGTCCGGGCGGACACGCTTTTCTGAACGGCGCGGCCGGTGTTGGGGTCGATGCCCTGGGTGTATCGGCCCTCCCAGCGGCCGTTGGGCTTTTTCCGGATGCTGCCCTCACCGTTTGCTCGTTTCTTTGCCATTGTTCATCCCTCCTTTTGCAACACAAACAAATACCACAGAATTTTTGAAATAGCCACTAAAATATTTCCGTCTTTTTGGCTGCCTGCTCGTCGATCCACGCCATGAACTTATCACGGGGGACGATGATCCGGCTGCCCAGGGTGATAGTGGGGAAATCCTGCCGGTGGGCAACCTCGTAGGCGTGGGCCAGTCCAATGCCCAGCACATCGGCCACATCCTGCACGGTCAGCATTAGAGGGAGTTCATTGAAAGAGTTGTACTTGGATCGTTTCATTGGGTTCCTTTCTACCCTTCTCGCGGAAGGGGTTTTATTCTTTGTTTTGCGGCTCATATTCTGCGCCGCTTACATGGTCATTTCAGGCCACTGCTCCTCATGGTCATCCGGTTTGTGGCCCATAGCAATCTTCTTCTCCTGGATCTTCCGCCTGAGTTTTCGATCCACCTGCTGGCCCATTGGGACGGCGGGCGGCACAGAGTTGTCTTGGAAGATCCGACTCATGTGATAGAGCAACTGAGTGACCGCCAGCATCACGGAGGGCGGGCGGAGGTCGTCTCTCTGCTCCAGGAAAAACTGAGCATACTGATTTCCCTGGGCGGCGGAACGGCTGAACCACACCATTGCCTGGGCCTGGTCCTGAGAAAGCCCTTGTCCCGTCAGGTGCAGTTTCCCCAGCATGTACTGGGCGTACTGATTGCCAGCCTCCGCCGATTTGGTAAACCAATCCGCCGCTCTGACGGTGTCCTTGTTGACGGCGTTTCCCTCCAGATACTCTTTGCCCAGACGGTAAGCGGCGAAGTGGTTTCCGTTTTCCGCCGCCTGTTTCAACCACCGGATGCCCTTGTCCGTGTCCCGCACTTCCCAATCGTCAGAGAGGAGCAGCTTGCCAAGGGCGTACTGGGCTTCTGGCAGACCTTGTTTCGCCGCCTGGGTGAGCCAGTGCTTTGCCTTATGGTTGTCCGGGATCAGCAGAGGACCGTCCCGGTAGAGTTGTCCCATTCGGTATTGCGCATGGGCGTCGCCGCGCTCCGCCACCTGCTCCAGCTTCTCCGCCGCCCGGTCACGGTAGTCCAGAGAAATGTCCTCGTTCCGAATGATTCGCCACAGTTCCCGGCAGGCATTGGACTCACCACGCGTCGGTTCCGGCTCGTCGTGCTCAGCCAAGTCGTTGTCCTCGAAGGAGATCTCGTCCAGCCGGATGCGCTCCGCCTCCTGAATAACAGCGTTTTTGATCTGCCGGAACTCTTTCTCCTGGGACAGCTTTTTCCGTTCTCTGGGTTTGTCGTGGTAGTAGCTCTCCACCTCACCCTGGAGCCTGCACCACCGATCGTAGCACGCACGCACCATCGGCAGCGCCTCCAGCTTGTCCACCACCTCATCCACGGTTTTCTTTACGGACTTGGGAAGGTAGCCGTAGGATTTTTTGCCCTTGACCGTTTCCAACTGTCCGGCCAGTTGCTCCATCTTCTGCTCGATCTCGGGAGCTGTACAGACGCTTCGTGCCATCTCCTGGGTGAGTTGCCGGATCGCGCGGCGAGCCTCCCGCACCAGTTCATCCCTCGACTGTGACTTCTGTTCGTAGGTGTGGAGCATCTCCTGTTTGAAGATCTGATTGGTGAGCGCAGATTTGATGTTGCGGATACCATCCCGCGTGAGATATGCTTCTCCCGGTTGTGTCGACCACGCCATCATGTGGACATGGGGATGCTTGCCCTCATCGTGGAAGGCAGCGTACCAGCGGAAATGATTCGGTTGAATGTTCATGGCGGCGGCGATGTCATTGCGATTTGCTCGGAGCAGGTTCCGCCACGCTCTGGCGTTGTCGTAGCCAAGGCGCGCGGCGTCCTCTCGTTTCAGCGAGAGAATATGCGTCCACACATTCCCGTTGTACTGATCCAGTTCCTGCATGGCCTGCGCCAAGTCCACGGCATCTTCATCACCAAAGAGCCCGTGGTCCCCAAGCCGCTCCGCGCGAGGCCGAGTGGCAATGTACTTCATGTAGCCATCTGATTGCTGAACTTGAGACCAGTTCTCCTCCAGCGCTCGGGTGATAAAGACAGAGGCATTGGCTTTGGTGGGCTTGTCTTTGTAATCGGAATACTCACCCAGCTCCTTGGCCTCCGGGAAATCCTTTGTCAGTTTGGAGATGAGTTGCTCCTGCTTTCGAGTGGGCGGACGGTCATATGGGATGATCTCCACCCGTTCCCGTGTGCCGATGTACCTCAGATAGCCGCTGACCGAACTGCTGCCTCCGCACTTGAGATAAGGGCTTTTCACGATCAATCCTGCCACTCATCGTCCTCCTCCCACGCACCACGCACCCGCTGCTCCAGCGAGATGCGGCCATTGGTTTTCCGCACATTTTGGACGCTCTCTGCACGCCGCCGGCGCAGATCCTCGCCGCTGAACTGATACGCGTCGGCGAGGATACCGGCCACCATGTCCTGCTCCACCGCCTGCCGGAAGGCGATGGAGGACAGCCGCTCCTCCAGCTGTCCCATCCTTCCGTCCAGATAGGACTTGATGGAGGTGGGGAGAAACAGTCCGGCATTGTTGGCGCTGAGATAGTCCAGGTAAAAGTCCACCGCCCGCTCAATGAAGGCGGTGATGCTCCGGCTCCCGTCCTCCTGATACCGGCGCTCCAGGATGGCCTTCTTCTCCGGTGAGAGGTAGAGGGGGAATTTTTCTTTTTTGCTCATAATGTTCTCCTTTCCGGGGGTTGACCCCTGTTTTTTCCTTGTGGCAGTAGGCTTTCGGGGATAGTGACCGCAGAGATGATATCATTGCCCGGATTTTGACCCCATTTCCAATCCCCGCAAAAGCCCCCGCAACTGCCCGCACTGCGGGCAGAGATGCTTCTAACGGGGGCGCTTACGACCCCGTCGTTTATCCTGCTTTTTCTTTCGTCCTTGGGATTGCCTCCGAAAGCGGGCCAAATGGGGCCTCCACCTCCGGGTCGGCACTGGGACTCGCTTCCGCTCCAAAAGGCGCACACAGGGCGTTCTGGGGGCTTTCATGGGCCAATTCTGCGAGGCGTTCCGCAGCTCTCTGGCGGGCGGTGTCCTCCTCCAGCTGCTGGAACTGCCGCTCGTAGAACAATTCGATTGCCGCCTGAATCGGACGGATGGTGTAGAGCAGATTTCCGTTGAGGGGTCTGCCGTCTTTGCTCCGCACCATCGTCGGCTCGGTGCGGATGAGACCTTTCTCCTCCAGGCTACGCACATACTTGCTCACGGTGTTCTCGCTCATACCCAGTGCCTTGCCGATGGTCTTGTAGCTGGGATAGCACTGGTAGGTTTCTCTGTCCTCGATGCTCAGCAGATAGCAGTAGATGGAGATCTCCGGGTAGCTGAGACCGATGTGAAAAACTTCGTTTGGAACCTTGAAATAGTTTTTGTCGGGATCTCGTATGGGCCACTGTTGAAACTTCATATAGCACCTCCCGTATGCTCCTCCACCCACTGCATGAATTTGTCCTTCGGCATCACCATGCAGTTGCCCACACGCAGCACCGGGAAATCCGGTGGGTGCATGAGTTCATACCCGCTGGACGGTGATGTACCCAGCACCCTTGCCTCGTTGTGGTTTTTGTAGACAGATTTTTTCGTGTTGACCATCTCCTTCTCAAAACTCCCTCTACTTCTTTAGCCGCGAACATTTGCGCGTGACATAGGTTTGACATAACCTTTGGATGGTGTCCGAGTTGCCTCTCTACTTGTATAGGGGAAAATATATCCCACTGACATATATTTGACAGAAAAACGGAGCGCCTGCTTTGTGCAGACGCTCCGTTTGAGGTTGGATTATTTACTTTTGTGCTGGTTTCAGCAGTCGGCATGTTCCCTCCGCCTCGTCCCGCTCTTTCAGCAGAGAGGCCAAGGCAGAGAAGAATTTCTTTTGCTGATAGTCCACGCTGCCACGGTTCAGCTGATGGGCTTCCGCGTACTTGCGGATGGACAGGCCATCCATGAATCGCTCCCGGAAATAATCCTGGTATGTAGCCAGCACCGTTTTCAGGGCATTGTCCAGAAACTGCAGGTCCTCTTTCAGCTTGGCGAAGTTACTTTTGGTGATGGCAACGAACCTCTTTTCCTTTACGCAGAGGCGATATTTGCTCCGGTCAAAGTTGTAGTGCTCGCAGAGATCTTTTGCGTATGCGTAGTAGGTAAGAGATTGCTGGTACTTGCGGGAGTCGTATGTTTCATCCGGCTGTGGTCGCTGCCGTTTACGAACCGGTCCCCGGAAGCCTTCTTCCTCCAGCCGTTCTATTACTTCACCTGAGATCTTCATGTTGAGCAGCCGCTTATACTTAGCTTTCCGCTCGCCGTTCACTTCGATAAAAGCGCAGAAGGACTTTTTGCTGGAGGTGTAGTATCTGGGGACAGCCGCAAAGGGGTAGGTGGTCCAGATGACACTTTCCACGCCAGTATCGGCATCGGTGGCCAGGGAGACCACATAGACCACCTTGCCGTCATACCGCCGGTAGTACCCGGCACGGATTTTTCTTTCTGCCATCTGGTCACCTCGCTCCAGAATGCGTACTGGCCCATAAACTGCCCTATAATACACAGCATTGAACTATTTAGGAGGCGTACTCTCTATCCAACTGGACTACTGCTACACCCAATATTTACATATCATAGCACGGCAAAAGTCGAACCGCAATCTTAATTGTAAAATTCTCCAGGCAAGCGGTATAACTTCATTTTAATAATTATGTGATCAAAAGCAATCGAAGTCGATATAATTTTGTGATTGGTGTTGCATTTTCATGTTTTTTGTATATAATAAAATCGTGATAAAAGAGCACTAAATCTATCATAAAAGTGTGATGGGGTGTATATATGGAACGATTGATTTTGAAAAAACTGCTGAACTGGAAGAATTCTCCCTATCGCAAGCCTCTGATTTTGAAAGGCGTGCGCCAGGTGGGTAAGACCTGGATTCTGAAAGAATTTGGTAAGTGCTACTACGAAAATACTGCTTATTTCAACTTTGATGAAAACGAAGAGTACAAACAATTTTTTGAAACCACAAAAGATGTAGACCGGATTTTGCAGAATCTCATGCTGGCAAGTGGTCAGAAGATTATGCCAGAGAAGACCCTCATTATTTTTGACGAGGTACAAGATTGCCCTAAGGTCATCAATTCCATGAAATATTTCTGCGAGAACGCCCCGCAGTATCACATTGCCTGCGCCGGATCTCTCCTGGGGATTGCCTTAGCAAAACCTTCTTCTTTCCCTGTCGGTAAAGTCAACTTCATGCAGATTGATCCCATGACCTTTACCGAATTTCTATTGGCCAATGGGGATGAGAACCTGGCAAAATATCTGGAGACAGTAAACACCATTGAGCCGATCCCTGATGCCTTCTTTAATCCTCTGTGTGAAAAGTTGAAGATGTACTATGTGACCGGCGGTATGCCAGAATCCGTTAAGATGTGGACGGAGGCAAGGGATGTGGATGCCATGCAGGAAGCCTTGTCTGGGATTATTGGCGCTTATGAGCGTGACTTTGCCAAGCACCCCAATATCAGCGAGTTTCCCAAGATTTCAATGATCTGGAAGTCCATACCGTCCCAGCTGGCGAGGGAAAACAAAAAGTTTATCTATAAGGTGGTCAAAGAAGGGGCACGGGCCCGTGAATACGAGGACGCCTTACAGTGGCTGGTGGACGCCAGACTGGTGCATAAAATCTACCGCAGCACCGCTCCCGGCCTGCCTGTGGCCGCTTATGATGACATATCTGCTTTTAAGATTTATCTGGTAGATGTGGGGCTCCTCCGCCGCCTGGCCCAGCTTGCACCGACTGCCTTTGGCGAGGGTAATCGGTTATTTACCGAATTCAAGGGTGCATTAACCGAAAATTTTGTACTTCAGACCTTGATTACACAGTTTGAAGTGACTCCCCGGTACTGGGCACAGACAAATCCCCCTTATGAGGTGGATTTCCTAATTCAGCGTGAAAATGATATTTTCCCTGTGGAGGTCAAGTCCGAAACTAACACCACCAGCAGGAGCCTTAAGAAATTCAAAGAGTTGTTCCCGGATCAAGTTAAACTCCGTGTCCGGTTCTCACTGGATAATCTGAAACTGGATGATGATGTGCTGAATATCCCGCTGTTTATGGCAGATCAGACTGATCGGCTGATTGGCTTAGTAATGGAGAAACAACTAAGATAACTCACATTGACCAATTTCTCTCCACAATTTTAAAAATCATTGAGGCGAATAGCATGAATCAATATAACGAAATTTCTACACTTCAATATATGGGAAGTAAAGCACGTATCATTTCTCATATATGTGACCCAATAATGAAGAATAAGTCAATTCAAACCGTTGTTGATCTATTTGCAGGAACAGGTTCTGTTGGCTATGCTCTTAAGTCATATAAAAATGTCATTAGCAACGACATTGAGTACTACGCATATATCATTAACCAGGCTATATTGAACGGATGTAATTTTTCCGAGTTAGAAGAAACTTCCTTTTGGGCAGTTGTAGAACAAAAATATACGCTTCTGCAAGAAAAAGTATCGACAGCTCTATTCGCAGAAAAAATCTTTTTTGTTGATAATGTAGACTATAAGCTATATCAGACTTTTTGCGAAAAAACACCATCTGTATTTGAACCTTACAGCGACGATCCCCGAATGAAAGAACTTGCAGAGTTAGTATCTCATGTAATTCCAGGGAATGAACCTGCTCTCGACTTTCCCTGCTTATTTTTAACTTACTTTGCTAATGCCTATTTTGGCATTGCACAATGTTGTCAAATTGATGCATTGCGTGGCGTCATTGAACAAGTAATGGATGAACATACTAAAAATGTCCTGTTAACCGTCCTAATGTCTGTGATGAGCGCAACGGCTTCTACAACAACACACTTTGCCCAGTTCTTAAAAGTGAAAAGCAAATCAACATGCAACAATTTGCTTACCAAAAGAAAAATCAATATCATTGAAGAGTGTAAGGCATTAATGAAAGAGTACCGGAAATCCGGATTGTGCTCCCAAAAAGAATGCAAAACATTTGATTGTTATAACCTTGATTTTTCTGAATGCTTAGATTCTATTGTTTTAAACAAAAGCACTCTGGTATACGCTGATCCCCCTTATTTCAAAGAGCATTATTCCAGATACTACCATGTACTAAATACACTGTGCTTATATGATTACCCAGCAATGGCTATTAATCCTCAGACACACGAACTTTCGATTGGTAGATATAGAGAAGACAGACGGGTATCAGACTTTGGTAAAAAAGCTAAAGCTTTAGGCGCATTTGAGACGCTTATCACAAAATGTGCCACAGCCGGGGCGTGGTTAATGATTAGCTATTCCGATAATTCCATCGTAGACATTACCGATCTACAAACATTGGCGGAAAAGCAATATGATGTTCTGATTGAAAAAGTAGAACTTAGCCATTCAAAACAAGGGCGCAGTTCTATATCAAAGGTTGATGAGTACATTTTCATTTGTCGTCCTAAGGAGTTTGTCCATGATGTGAATGAGAAATTGTCGGTAATTAAAGAACTCAAACCAATTGTTGATAACCCCGCAGGCTTCATGCACAATTATATGGCACGTAAACCTTATAATGTTGTCTCTGAAATAATCAAACGTTTTTGTCCTGATAACGGATGTGTATATGATCCTATGTTTGGTTCTGGTACTACCATCATTGAGGCAAGCAAGCTCGGACGGAAAGCTATCGGTACAGATATCAATCTTCTCGCATATAAGTTGTGTAAAACATCTCTGTCAAGATGGGACCTGAACCAAGTTGAAATTGAGATTGATTCTTTCTGCGAGGAAGTTCGTTCTGCATGTAATCCTCTATATATGTTTGTTGAAGAGGAGGAAAATCGCATATTAGAGAGATGCCATTTTGATAGACATGGTGCGGAACTTGTTCCGACGATGTATTGGTATAAATTACAAAAAAAGGGGAAGTTAACTGGCCGAAAAAAAGCAGTTGCATCAAGTAAATTTATCGTGCAGTATAAGATGCTTAAACACAACGATAAACAACATATTGACGATCAGGCATTGATTCCTAACTCCCGAATTGCTATTAAACCTAATGCGACAGTGTATAGTTATTTCTGCAATAGAAATTTGGTCGCAATCGACCGAATAATTGGTATTCTTCATTCGCATCAAGACAGTTATTGCTACGATATTTTAGAATTGCTTGTTTCGTCGGCAATTAATTTGATTAAATTATCTGATAAAAAAGCATCCAGTCAGATGCCATATTGGCTTCCCCAAAAGGATGTTACTTCAAGAAATGCTGTCATGATAATAGAACAAAAAGCGATTGCTTTTAAGGAAGGTCTAATATATCTTAGCGAAAAATGCAAAAGCTTTGTTGATGAGAAAAATATAGTTCTCAAGAATATGCCTGCGCAGAACATTTCAATGGAGCTACTTCCAAACGAATCTGTTGATTTAATTTTGACCGATCCACCTTATACGGATCAGGTTCCGTATCTCGAGTATAACCAGCTTTGGTATAAAGTGATGGGATGGCAAGGATTTACCCATGAGTCATTAGAAGCTGAACTGGTTGTTTCTGATGCTCCAAGTCGAAATAAAGATGGTGACGATTTCAATCGCGTTTTCGAGGCGATTCTTGGCCGCATTTCTCCTGCCCTGAAAACAAACGGATATTTCATAATGTTTTATCACTCGTTTGATTTGAAATCATGGAGCGATATCCTCAGGACGATGCAGAAACATGGTTTGGCATATTGTGGTCAGATTCCAAGTGCTACACCAAGAAAATCCTTTAAAACAATTATGACTCCTAAAGGCACGCTTGATGGTAACTATATCGTTGTATTCCAGAAAAGAGCAATCAGTGAAACACCACAATTTAATGGAACTATAGACGAGGCAAAGAAGCTTGCGGTTGAATGCGCAAAGAGAATCATTGCAGAACGCAAAGAGGTAACATCTCAAGATCTGTACGATTGTGGTATGCTCAAAGAATCTTTTGAACGCGGATACCTGCAAATTCTGTCGACAAAATATAAATCTTTTGTCGATGTTATCAATGATTTCTTCGTGTTCCAGGATGGGGTATGGAGGTGTAAGTAATGTATTGGTTATTAGATTACGCAGAACAGGAAAACCTGCGCCAGCGAATGATTCACTTACAAAGCACAATTCTCAATAGGCAGCCTCGAGATCAATCAGAGCAGATTTTTCCTTTCATTGGTAGAAAGAGCCGCACTATTGCAAGAACATTGATTGAGAATCTCACGGATGAGAATGGGCTCGTCGTAGATCCTTTTGGCGGGTCTGGTACATTTGCATACGCTGCTCTTGATGCTGGTCGTCATGTGCGATTTAATGAGTGGGAGCCGTACGCCTATAAAATGTCTACTGCTCCGTTTCGTGGTGTTCCATCTTCCGAGGAATATTGTGCAGCTTTGCGTTTTATTGCGCAGCGGGTAGAACCTACTATGAATGCCATCTATAAAACAAGATGCCCAAACTGTGGAGCTGAGTTGCCTTTTGATGGTTTATTCTTTGACCGTGAACCGCTTGAGTACTACCATCCAACACAGCACGAACGCCTTGGAGCAAATGGCGAAAATGTAATTTTTAGAAATAGACGATATAGATGTCATTGTGGCTGCACAGAAAAGCATTATGATGATTTTGATGAAGCCGTACGCCGCCAAGTGGAGGCTATGCCTTGTAACTTTCCCAATGTAGAGTTGATCGAGAATTCTCGATTGAATTTTACAGCCCCGCAGTATACGGCATATCAGAATCTATTCTCCAAGCGTCAGCAAATTGCATTGATGACACTCAAGGATGCGGTTGCTGAACTTCCGGATGCTACACGTGCCTTCTTTGAAGATACTTTTATTTCGATTGCACACTGCGGAAAATACACTGACTATCGTAGTAAGAGTCAAGATAATCATTGCCCTGAAAATCGCCTAAAGGAAACCAATTTATATCATAGATTTTTAGAGAAACTGGAAGAACGCAGAAAGTATATCGCTGCGCAAGACTTTGACCCAAATTTGTTAGAAGTAAGTTCTATGGACTATAGACGCTTTCTGCATACTATTCTGCCCAACACAGTCAATCTTCTGCTGACAGATCCTCCATATGGTGATAACGCTCAATACTTTGAGCACGCCCAAAGAATCCATCCGCTTATGGGGTACTCATTAAAAGACGATGATGACAGACTTCGCAACGAAGTCGTGATTAGCAATGCCCCCTCCAGAGTAGATAAGCATAGTAAAGATCAATTTCTTAACGATATAGAAAGACTATTTATTGAAGCGAGTCGGATTGTTGATGACCATGGATTTATGGTGTTGTATTTTAGACCGCAACAACGAGATTGGGTTAGCGATCTTAACAAGCTGAAGGATTTTGGGCGACGTCATGGTTTTGAGCCACTTCTAACTATTTCTGCGGGAATTTCAGATCCTTCAATGCGGGCATTGGCTTCTGCTGCTTGGACATTCAAAAATGATGTATGCTTTATTTTCCTGAAGTTACAAGAAAGCGAGCGCCGATGGTACGAGGGTGAAACTGATATTGACGAACTCGTTTTCTTAGCTGCTACAAGTGCTGCCACAGATCAAGGCAATCCGTTTGTGATTACTCAGTTTAATCAGGAGTTCTTGTCTCAATTGCGTAGATGTGGATTGATGCGATTGGCTCATCCGATGTATGAAACCAAAATTAGAAGAACCTTAGAACGGTTTACAACAAGAAATGGTGCGCAGTATCGACTAACTGGCCTATCTCCGTATACTCTGATGAACCGTGAGATGAACGCTGAGATTAGACTTCGTGAGTTTGCTCCAGTCGTCATTGAGGAATTAACAGCTAATGGACAAGGTTTTACTTTTGAGGAATATGTGATTCACCTTTCTTCCTTCATGGAAAATGGTAGTCGAGAAATCATCAATCAATTGCACACCGCCAATAGACTAATTCCAGAACTACTGAATGTTTATGCTGTAGAAGATCCCGAGCAGGGGAAATTTTTTGCTCGTAATACAGTCACTACCAATTATGACACTAATGGTCGAGAGCATTTGTGCACGATGGACCCTTATGACTTTGAAAGATTGATTGCGGACTATTTTGTTCGGAGAGGTTTTATACATGCAGAAGTCATTGGTCGTTCTGGCGATAGAGGCGTTGATGTCCTTGCTACCAATATTCACGGAGAATATGAATTGATCCAATGCAAGAGGTACCGTCAGGGTAATAATATTGGCTCCACACCTATCCAGCGTGTCCATAGCTATATGCGCACACGAAATGCAAGTAGAGCTTGGGTAATTACAACTTCCGATTTTACTCCTGAAGGACGTGATGAAGCTCGTATTACGAATGTGACAATCATGAATGGTTACGACCTACTGCAGTCTTTGGAAATATATTATCCTGGACGTTTTTGCTTGTAAAAATCTTTTTGTGTACAAAGGGCAATCCCGATGGCACTTACATTGTATACCTGTGCTATCAGAAAGGAAATTGACATGCGATTATCAAGGATAAAAATAAAAAACTACAGATTGCTTATTGATGCCGAACTGGAAGTCGATTCAAAAATAACTTTAATTGTAGGGCGCAACAACACTGCCAAAACCTCGTGCTTCGAGTGCATCGGTAAAGTATTGGCTGGAACCCCGTTTTCTTTCAATGATTACCCGTTGCCAAAAAGAGAAAATCTATATGCTAATATTACTTCATTCATGGCAAAGGAAATAACTTTTGGAGAACTCTACGAACGGTTGGAACCAATATCTATAGAGTTCCTTGTAGACTATGCCCTGGATGATCCGGAGGACAACTTAGGCGCATTGTCACCTTTTATTATCGATGTTGATGTGGATACCACTACAGCGTTGATTCGTGCAGAATACAAGTTGAAAGCAGATGAGAAAAGTGTCTGGAAAATTTTAGAACCAAGCTATTATAAAAACGGGAACTTTACTCCTGTCGATGATGTTCACAACATTATTATAAGCAATTTTAACAAACTTTTTGAAATAGCGATTTATGCAATAAATCCCAAAAATCCAGAAGAAACGCAGATTAAAAAGCAAAAAGAACTGGCCGAATTATTTCCGTTTCACATTATTCAGGCAGAGCGCCGCCTTGGTGAAGATGGAACCCAAGACAATTCTTTATCTTCTCTCATCTCTGATTTTTTTGACATGAGCGAAGATGAATTAGATCCAAATGTTGCTGAAAAAGTTAAGGAACTTCGAGCTATTGTTGAAAACGCTAATAAAAATGTCCAACAACAAAGCGATAACATCCTAAGCGATCTTGTTAGCAACGCAGTGGGGTTCGGTTATCCCAATGGAGAAGAACTACAGTTAGGGGTTACAACCCAACTAAGCATTGATGACCAGATAAAGAATCAAACGCAACTGTCTTATACTGCTGGAACAGGCAAAGAACGACTCCCCAGTACCTATAATGGCTTGGGGTATAAAAACCTGATCAAAATGGAATTTCTTCTTGCAGCATTTGCCAAAAAGGTAGAAAAATGTGGGGATGCCTGTATACCGTTGCTTTTTATCGAAGAACCAGAGTCCCATATGCATCCGCAGATGCAGCACGCCTTTGCGGAGTACTTAGAAGCGTTCCTTGCGAGGATTACTTCTGTAGGAATTCAAACCTTTTTAACTTCGCATTCTGCTCATATTGCGAACACAATGGTTTTCTCTAAAATTCGATATGCGCAAAAAACAAAGGCAGGTGTTATCTATAAGAACCTAAATACATTTGCTCAGGAAAATGCTTCTAACACTGATTTCATCCGAAAGTATCTTACTCTAACCAAGTGCGATTTATTTTTTGCAGATAAAGCAATTTTTGTTGAGGGGGCATCAGAACGTCTGTTGTTACCCGATATGATCGATAAATGCGCTAAGGCGGGGGACTTTGATTCTCAGAAATATAAACTACCTGCTCAGTATTATGCCTTGGTTGAAATCGGCGGTGCGTATGCCTATAAATTTATTCCGTTTGCTGAGTTTTTGGGTATTCCGTGCCTCATTCTTACTGATTTGGATTCTGTGTCCGGTCAAAAAGGTGAGAACGGGAGAATATACTACAAATCCGTTCCGGTTTCATGCGGTGAAACTACATCTAATGAAACTCTAAAATGGTGGATACGGAAGAATAAAGGGCTTCCAGAGGATGATGATACTAAAATCACTCTAACTGAGATTACATCGATGTCTCCTGCTGATAAAACCAGGCGCAAATGTCACATTGAATTCCAAACAATAGAGGACGGATTATGCGGACATTCTTTGGAAGAAGCAATCCGAAATGTCAACCGTGCACACTATGAACTGGGGGATAGTCCCACTGAAGACGAGCTTGAGTTTCCAGGGAAGAGTAAAACAGATTTTGCTCTTGATTTCATTTATAAATGTGAGGATTATACTATTCCAGCCTATATCAAAGATGGGTTGGTGTGGCTTAATAACCAACGGGTGCTTGAGTAAGGGGGTGGCAGTTCATGAATGAAACACACAAAGGAATAAACTACGACCTCGCAAAAGCTGAAGCTGATAAAGTAGATGAAGAAATCATTGCAGCACTCCAGAATGGGAACAGCTTTCGTGTGGAGGCTGGTGCAGGCTCAGGTAAGACATATTCGCTGAACAAAGCCATTGAATGGCTTCAGACAAACAAGTGGGCGGAGTATCGTCGAAAGAAACAGACTGTAGTCTGTATCACATATACTAATGCTGCGGTAGATGTGATTGCTGAACGACTATCAAAAGATTCGTTTATTCTTCCATCCACAATCCACTCCTTTGCATGGAACGCTATCAAGCAGTATCAGAGTTTTCTCATTGACATTGTCACAAATGATCCTGACTTCTTGCCAGATGAAGGAGATTTTCTCAAGGTCACAGAAGTTACATATACCTTGGGACATCGTTACAAGGAAAATGGAATTCAATATTTATACCACGATGACGTTCTAAAACTCTTTTGCCGGCTTTTAGATAATGCAAAATTCCGGCGTGTATTCACAGACAAGTATCCTTTGATTTTAATTGACGAGTATCAAGATTCCTATAAGCCGATCATTGATCGTTTTATTAGTTTCTTCATCGCAGAAAAAAAAGGCCCTCAATTCGGTTTTTTTGGTGATGCTTGGCAAACTATTTACCAATCCAACAAAGCTTGTGGCCTAATTGAAAACGAGAACCTCGAGATTATAAAGAAAGGCTCAAACTTCAGATCTGCACCACGGATTGTTCGGCTTCTAAATGATTTACGGCCTGACTTGCCTCAAACATCTGCAATAGATGGCTTTGACGGAGAAGTGATTGTAATCACCTGCGACGATTACACTGGACCTCGCCGGACAGAACGCAATCTAAAAGGCGAATTACCTGCGGAAGAATTAAAGAATCGTCTAAACAATGTCACAGAGAAGATCAAGCGTGAATCATCTAAAGAGGATGATCTAAAGGTTCTAATGATAACGCATAAAGTCCTTGCTACGCAGCAAGGGTACGAACAACTTTTAGAGATTTTAGATGACGGGCTGAGAGATAAAGAAGATCCGTTCCTGTTGTTCTTTATGGATACCGTTGAACCAATCTATCAAGCACTTAAAGATTCAAATATGCAGTTGCTTTTTGATACACTTGGAATTAAACGCTTTCCCATTAAGAAAAAATCCGAAAAAGTCAAATGGAAGGAGCTACAGCAACAGTTGGAAATTGCTCGTACCAAAAGGGCAATTGATGTATTTGAGTTAATCAAGCGAACCAAATTGATTCCTATTCCTCCTAAATTGGATGGGTGGTATCATCTATATCAGAAAGCGCCGGAAACAGTGTATGTTTCCAACACTTCCATTCAATCATTTTTAGAATTGGACTACCTGCAATTTATCGCAGCGATCGATTTTTTGTTTCCTGATGCTATGTTTTCTACTGAACATGGCGTTAAAGGCGAAGAATATGACAATGTTGTCTTTGTTATCAGCAAAGGTTGGAATCTATATCAGTTTGAAACCTATGCACCGATGATAACAGGACATGTTAATGTTCCCGAAGGAAAGCAAGCTTCTTATGAAAGAAACAGGAACCTATTTTATGTTTGTTGCTCAAGACCAAAAAAGAGATTGTTTTTCTTTGTGTCTGTTCCAATAGATGCAGTGTTCAGAGCTTTTCTGACTGAACTGGTGGGAACTGATAACATCTATACCTATAGCCAATATCTCAAAACAGATTTACAATAATTAACGCGAAACAGTGCCCACCGATCATTTCTGACGACCGATGGGCGCTGCTATTTATATTAATTATTTATCCTTCACACCGCCGACATCATCCCGGCACCTGGTTTGACAGGAGAATGGGCGCTCGCTTTCGTCATTGTGCAGTTCTATTGAGAGCCTCCACGCCAGTTCAAATCCGGCGATAAAACTGTCGAGGGAGGTCAGTTCTATGATAGAGTCCTGGGCGTCGATGATCCGCAGCACCAGCTTGCGTTCCGGCTTTGCCAGCACCTCGATCAATGCCTTGTGGCACGCGGTCACTTCTTCCTTCTGCTCTGAAAGCTCCGGCGGGGTATAGAAGCAATCATACAGCCCTTTGAGCAGTTCATTTTCCATTGTCATCGCCTCCTTGCGACACAAACATATACCACACCTCCCGCAGAATATCCATTAGAATTTCAGGAGGCTATCCAGAATATTTGCTGCTTCCCTAAGATCCTCCGTGGATGCTTCTTTGGGCTTGTCTTTGCTTTTGTCGGCTGTATGTGTCAGGTATGGCGCATAGTTCTGCCGCGTCATTGCGATCCTGAAGTGGCCCAGCATCTGTGATACCACTTTGGCGTCCATCCCATTTTGCAGAGACAGGACGGCGCAGGTGTGCCGGAGATCTACGAACCTGATGTGATCCAGCCCAGCCTCTTGGATGATCTCATTGTGCAGCCGGCGCACCATCTGGGGTGAGTAGGGCCTCTGGGTGGCCGGGTGCATGAACATGAGAGGACTTCCCGGGTGTTTGGCGTGTTCCAGGCGCAGGAGTTCAACCGCTTCCGTGGTCAGACTGACGGTCCTGGTGCTGCCTTCGTACTCCACCAGCTCCCGCCGTTCCACCGCGCGTTTCTCGGTGATGGTCAGCGTCCGCTCTTTTATATCCAGGTCGCTCCACTTCAGGGCAATCAGTTCGCCTTGCCGAAGTCCCGCCGTCAGCGCCAGCAGGAACATGGGGAGGTGGCCCAGCCGCTCCGCCGCGTCCAGATAATCCTCCACTTCTGCTGGCTTCAGCACATTGGCGCTGACCTTCTTTGGCTTTGGATAGTGAAACGCTCGGGCGGGATTTCCCGCTATTAAGCCATCCCGCATCGCTTGATTCAGGCATTGCTGGAGAAGCCGGTGGATGTGCCGCATGGTATGCTCCCCCAGCCCTGGGTATTCGGGACTTTCCGGCCGGTGACCGCCATAGCGCCTTCGTTCCTCCAGAAAATCTCCCACCTGCTCCACGGTCAATTCAGAGAGCTGGATCTCCCCAAGTCTGGGGAGAATGTGGTTCTTGAAGATGTAGCCATGAGCTGCGTATGTGGTCGGACGGCTCTGGTTCTTGTCATAGACCTCCTGCCAGCGGAGGATATACTCTCTCAGCGTCATAGTCCCACCTCCCTGCACTGGCGCTGCAGATTCCGGAAGGCCACCCACGGCAAGCCAGCCTGTTTCAGAATCCGCTTGTGCAGGTAGTAGAACTCGTGGAGCTGATACGGCACTCCGGTCTTGGGGTTGAGGAACACATAGCGGCCGGTTTCCGGTATCCGCTCCAGGAGATGCTCCGCCCTGCTGTTGAGGGTCAGCAGCCGCTGGCCCTTGAGGATGTACCGGCAGCGGATATGAAAATCGGCCCACGACAAGGTGATAAGTTCACATTGCCGCAGGCCGCTGGAGAGTCCTGTGTAAATGAGAGGGAGTGCGCCCAGTTGTTCCGCCGCGTTCAGGTACCGCTGGAGCTGCCCCAGGCGTAAGGGAGCGGTCTTATATTCCTCTGCCTTTGGTTCCTGGCAGAGCCGCACCGGGTTGTAGGGGATGCGCTGGTCACGGGCCGCCTCGTCCATGCAGCGCCGCAGAAGCAGGTGGACGCACCAGGCGCTTCTGGCGCTGAGTCCCTGGCTCCGCAGGCTGTCATAGAAGCTGGTGACGGTACCTTCGGTCAGTTCCGCCAGTGGGACGCCCCCAATTCCGGGGAGGATGTGGTGGTAGATCAGGTTGCGGTATCCGCCCACGGTGCTGCCGCTCCATCTGCCCTGGTTCTCGCAGAACCAGCGGTCGCACCACCGGCCTACCGTGAGGTTAGTTTCTTTCTGCATATCGTCGCCTCCTTTCGGCAACCGAACCATACCACAGAAAGAGGGAAATAGCCACTACTTTATCGCCCCATGTATGCCTTTGTTGTCTTTTTTGCGGCGGCATGGTAAAATGAAATAACTTTGGGGAGACAGCCGTTGATTTGCGAGGAGACGGGCTGCGCTCAGACTGCCGGTGGGACGGGTTTTATTCTTTGTTTATGCGACGCAATTCCTGCGCCCCTCCACTGAGGTGATCCAGCCTGTCATTGCCCCTCAAACCGGGCGGAACATCTTTTAATACACAGAATCCAATCCCACACAAATCCCAAAAGACGAAAGAGTTTCTTGAAACAAGCAGGGCAAAAGAGTTCTAAAGAGGAATTGGCGGAGCAGTGGAAAGGGTCAAAGAGGGCGGTAAAGTGCCGGCTGAAGGTTCCGACACACATTTGGGAGCAAGATGCCGGGAGTTCGAGTCTCCCCACTCGGACCATCGGAGTATCCTTTGGGGTACTCCGATTTTTTATTGCCAATTTGTAAATTTTCTCATGTTGTTGCACAGGAATGTGCAACTTTTGTTGTTTGGGAACCTGTATGCAGAAGGACTTGTTCCTTACTACATACAGGAGGGCTATCTATGACCGAAGAAAATTACAACTACCGAACCAGCCAGAAACTGCTTCGCAACCAGTTTCCCGGCAAAGGAAAGTTAAAAATCCCCATCATTCCTAAGTTCCAAGAAAGTCCCGGAGACTTCGATGATCTTTTGTTGATCGGTTTTGACAAAACCCATTTGGAGGACCAGAATCACCTAGACCGCATGGTACACTTCTTCCTATATGACTATCGCTTTGAGAGGGTCTGGAAGAACCCGGACAATGACATTGAAAAACTCTCCCGCTACCGCGCGGTGCTGTCGCCGGATTTCAGTATGTACCTGGAGATGGCGCCTGTTATGCAACTTTACAATGTATTTCGTAATCGCTGGTGCGGCGCTTACTGGGCATCCAAAGGGCTCCGGGTCATTCCGACTGTCAACTGGGGAGATGAATCCACGTTTGATTTCTGCTTTGAAGGGATTGAAAAAGGAAGCGTTGTTGCTGTCTCCACTTATATGGCCTCAGAGCATGACAACCGCTGCGACCAGAAAGAATGGTTCATGGCAGGATACAACGAGATGCTGCGGCGCATTGAGCCGGAAAAAATTATCTGTTATAATACACCGTTTCCCGAAATGCAGGGCAACATTATCCATGTGGATTACGAACGCAGTTCTTGGCGGTATATGAACTATGAACGAAGTTTCCATCGTGAAGATTTGGATGCCTTTAAAATTGGCGGCACATCCAGTAATAATCGTGATACAATAGAGCCGTACCTAATTGGAAAAGGCGGAGGAAGCGCCTACGGCGGAGAAATCAAACCGTCAAAACCAGAGGATGAGCGATTCTGGGGTGAGCCGGGCGAAACAAAATATACCTATACGGCAAAAGGAGAGCTTATTGAAACGCTGATTGGTCCTGACGGAAAAGCATATTTGGAAATTCACCATACAAACCATGGTTTCCCCAAGTATCATGAAGTTCCACACCAACATAGCATCATATGGGATCAGTCAGGCTTTCACTTCGGCAAAGAACAGACTACCAAGAGCTTTTTGTACGGGAGGAACACGAACATGGCAACATGGGTCGGCACAAACAGCCTTGAAGATAATAGGTTTAAAACAATCAGTGATTTCAAACAGTGTATGCGGCGCGGCGGCGAAGTCCAGTTCGAGTGGAATGGCGTGCTGTACTGTTGCTTTGGCTGTATTTCTCCTGCGGCAGATGCAGCGCCTAAAATGGTGATTTGTCAGGCTGGCTCTGTGGAAGTAAACACTCGTACTGAGAAATGGTGTGATACCGCCGACGAAATTCTGGAGTATATGGTTGGTGGTGATCGTCTGCGTGATGTAATCACGCAAGTGAAAGTGTGGGAGCGTACAATTTAAGATGAAGCCTTTTGCCGACTGCTTACAAACCATTGATATTACTGGATTTCCACAGATCCTTTAATGACATTCAGACTATGTTAAAAGCTGCATTTTGGTTCTTTGAACCGAAATGCAGCTTTTTCATTTTCCCGCCCTTCATGACAAACTGGTCGACAGTATGTATCATGGAGGGCTTCTTATGTTTCAACATGTGATCAAGATCCCGTATACGCAGAAGGACCATCCTATTTGAGACCAGCAGCTGCGGGTTGCAGCCTATTGCCGTACCAGCACGAATCAGGAGAAACAAAATTCAAGCCTGGAAAACCAGATTGCGTATTATACAGCTTTCATTCAGAGTAATCCCAAGTGGCGGTTTGCAGCTGTTTACGCCGGCCAGGCATCGGGACAGCACACCCAAAACCGCCCGGGCTAATGTAATTTTTTACATTAAGTAAAAGTCATGCAGTTGATAATTGAATGATGTGTTGTATAGCACATTCTATTTAAACTATTAATAATTGGTAAATAATTCCTTGATATGTTGACTTTATTACCACCTCTTCGTACAATATATTGTAATCAGTTGGTTGTACTCTTTCAATAAATAGAAAGGCGTATTATGGGCGGAAAAGAAGGCGGCAGAGGTTATCTATATCAAGGGATTGTTGCTGTTCTAGAAGCATTAAGGCGAAATAATTGGGATAGGATTTACATTGAATTTCCAACAGAAGGTGACAAGGTAGATATTGCTTTAAAGAGCGCAGATACAATTACAGATGCGATCCAAGTTAAATCGACGGTCAACTCTTTTTCAAAGGGCGATATTTCTAAGTGGTTAAAAGATATCATCACTGATTATCCCTGCCAGCGGTATTGCTTGGTTTTAATCGGAAATTGTGCGGTGTCAGCTGTGGATTTTATGAACGCTATTACCAAGTTTCAAACGGGTAAGTTGGATGCAACAGGTAAAAAACAGTTAGAAAAATTTGAAACTCAATTACTAAAAGATATTAATGTGGATTTTAAAGTGTTGCCATTCGATCCAGATAGTTTGAAGAGCCTTGTTCGAGAGGCTCTTTGGAAATATGCATATGATAGTGGACATTCCTTGGAGCATCCCCAAGTATCTTTACTTGTGGACGCAATGGTTGAGGAGGAACTTCTTCAATCAACAAAAGATGGCTATACAGATCGAACAATTTTCAGCCTGGAGTTGAACAAGCGAATCGAATTAATTATCAAGAAGTACACCAAGGTACGAAAGGCAATTGGAATTTTGTGTTTTTCGAGAGGTTCTGAAAGACTTACCCAAGAGGCGTCAATTCTGTTAGATTTACAAGACAAATTTGAAGGTAGATTTTTGAAACCGGATTTTGACTGGACGGTTGATATCGGTAAGCCTGTTCAGGATTTTTTGAGAGAAAATACAGAGGTGCAGCAAGCTTACCAAATTATGCTGGAAGCCCATGGTTCCATCGCTTTTGCTGCAGGTCGTGTTTTTGATACTAAATCCGGTGTGGATATTTGTCCTGTTCAAAAAACAATTTTGGGACCAGAAATATGGGAATTTGACAAATGCGATCGAACCCAATATCAGAATTGGAAGGTAGAACATATAGCAAGAGATGAAGATACATTTGACACCGCGCTTATCCTCAACGTGAGGCACAATATTTGCTCTGATGTGGAGCGATACCTGAAAGAACAGGGGGTTCACGTTGGACGGATTATTAATTTCTCACCAGAGGACACAGGTAGCACTGGCTTTTCTATTCAAAATGGCACCCACTCCTCAAAACTGGCAATGGAAGTTTATGCCGCATTGGCAGGACGAAGCACCGTTGAAAGGCGAGCATATCTCCATATTTTTGCTGCCGCGCCTAATGCGTTTATGTTTCATCTTGGGCAAGTATCCCGTCCATTTGGAAAGTGTATTCTGTACGAATATGATTTTGAACAACGAGGCAACTGCTCTTACATACCGTCCATTCAGTTTGACGGGAAAGGAGGACTTGAATGAGCGCAATACAAACTTATTTTCAGGATTTCTTGACTAATATTCGGCTACCTGACAATTTGAAAAAAGCGTTGATCTCCGCACACACCGAGCTTCGAGAACAACTCAAATCTGATGACCTTACAAAAGATTTACTCGTTGAAAGTTTTTTACAGGGTAGCTATGCTAGGTCAACTTGTATTAAACCAGCACCAGGAAAAAAGGTGGATGTAGATGTAATTGTAGTTACTAATATTGATCATGATACCGTTTCTGCCCAAGAAGCATTTGCCATAATTACACCCTTTGTAAAGAAGTACTATCAGAACTACGAACAGCAAAAGCGTTCGATCGGTATTTCTTTGCCCGAAGTAGATATGGATCTAGTAATTACCGCAGCTCCCAGCGAAGAGGTGAAAAGGGCCATTGAATGTGCTGGCCTTTCATCCGCATTCACAGTCGATGATCTCTCGGGCTATCAGCAGTCACTTTTGGAAAATTACCGCTTAGATTCACTGGAAAGATTTTTCGAAAGTGATTCTACTGGCCAACAATGGAGGGCGGAGCCTTTACTGATTCCAGATAATGTCGAAAATCAATGGTATCGAACGCATCCTTTAGAGCAGATCCGTTGGACCAAGAGAAAAAATCAAATTTGCAAAGGTAATTATGTAAATGTAGTTAAAGCGATCAAATGGTGGCGACGATTGGAACTACCTAGCCTCAAGCATCCGAAAAGCTATCCGTTGGAACATTTTGTGGGAGAGTGTTGTCCAGATGGAATCACAAGTGTTGCAGAGGGCATCGTCGGAACCTTGGAGTGCATTGCGGAATGTTATCCTAAAAAGCCATTCCTCCCAGACCGGGGGGTTCCTGAGCATGACGTATTTGAGATGCTCTCAGATGAGGATTATGACACTTTCTATAAGGCGGTTTGCGGCGGTGCAAGACTTGCTAGAGCAGCTTATGATAGCGCTGATATAGAAGAGAGTGTTAACCTTTGGAAATCTTTCTTCAAAGATTGCGATGAATTTCCATCCTATTATGGAAAAAACGGAGGATTTACTCCGAGAGTACAGGAAAGTAAGGGCGTTCCTGTTGGGAGGTTTGGATGAGTCAGAATCCAACTGAGAATTTGCGACGCGGGCGGCGCCGGATTGAAGAAATACCAGAAATAATTTTGCTGAAAGATTGGACTTGGGATGTAGTTACAAAACGTTTTTATCTTCACATTAGGGTTTGTTTGGACCATGATGGCAAAGATATTCCCAGAGTAACAGAATGGTTTGTTACTGCGGAAACTGTTTATCCCTTTGGAACTATTGCTATATATCCGAGCTGCAAAAATAGTATAACAAATACATTTCCACATCAATCGATCAATGCTTTTGAGGAAGAAAACCATTTGTGGCGTAAAGGAAAACTCTGTGTTGATCTTATTGATCAGACTCTTGGCATCCGCGTTCCTGAAAAAGAGCCGTTCACAGTTGATGAACGGCTCTTTTGGAATATGCAAAGAGCTGTTTTGTGGCTCCGTGCGGCTGCAGAAGAGAGATTAATAAAAAATGGGGATGCCTTTGAGTTACCAGATTTTCCAGTCTCTCATATACAGACAGTCTTTGCTTTTCAAGAGGATTGTGTTTCCATGATGATCTGGGAAAGTACGGATGAGCGTTGTGGAATTGCAAGAATCGTTCGTAGGCAACTTTCATCAGAGCAATCCATAGCAATGATTCGGAGCTTTCGCTCCATTGATTCTCAGAAGGCAATCTATCAACCGGTTTGGGGAACGGCAATAAGGGAAAAAAACTATGAAAATGCACTTTGGATCAGATTAAAAGAAGTACCAGTTATTAATAACTGGCAAGTTCCCACTAACCTATGTCAGTTGAAGCAGATATGCACTAATCAGGGCATTGATTTGCTGGCCATTTTGAAATCATTTGCCCCCAAAGCCAGAGATGGGAGGCGGCATCTGCTTTTGGTTGGTTTTCCAATCCCAGCACATATCGGTGAAGATTCCCACGAGATGACTTGGCAGGCTATAGAGCTTCCTGCTCTATCCTGCGGAAAATATACAAATAGAGTTTTTCATTCTGGCAAGCGACTTAGCATTCCTCAGACTTACGGAGCAAGAAAAGGCTACCGCCCGAGTGAAGCGGGCTGGTGGATGAATGACAAAGCAAAGATATTCCTGGATAGTATGGAACTATCATGGATTCGCAGCGAAAACTGGAGCGCACGCACGATTAAGGGGCGTGGAAAGCTTGCAAATAGGCTTGCGAATCAGCGTATAGTTATGATTGGGCTCGGTAGCTTGGGCGCTTCTATTGCAGAACTGTTGACTCGTGCTGGGGCAACACAACTCACCTGTATCGATGGAAATGCTTTAGAAATGGGAAATCTTTGCCGTCATACTTTATGTATGACAGATCTTTATCAGTCCAAAAGTAAACTTGTAGCTAAAAGGTTAACGAATATTGACCCTAACATTCACACTACTTATGCAGAAAGGTATTTAGATATAGATGAAACTGGGGCATTAGTACCAGACTTGAGCAGTTTTGATATTATCATTGATTCCACTGGCGAGGATCAAGTATTGGCGTTATTATCTGCAACAGAGTGGAAGCGAAAAATTGTATTCTGCTCAAGTTCTGTTGGACTTGGTGCAAAACGACTGTATATTAATATTCAAAGGACAAAACTGCCTCACTTTGAAAATTTTCTTAATTTAGTCGAACCATATTTTCAAAAAGATTCCAATGATTTTAATCTAGATGCGCTTCCTCGGGATGGCATTGGCTGCTGGCATCCATTATTTCCTGCCAGGGCAGATGATATGTGGTTTGCCGCTTGTACCACAGTCAAGGCATTAGAAGCTTTTGTACAAAATTCAACAGAAAAAGGGATCTCATTAATCTATGAAACACAGACTGAAGATGGACTTTTTAATGGCCTGCGATTGATTGAGAAACAATATGAATATCGAGAAAATTGAGACCTTTAAATATTACGAGAGCTTTAATGGAAGCTATGGTGTTAAGTTGCCGGATCAGGAGCTAGAGTATATTCATAGTTTATGTATGAATTCATATCCTTATGAGACAGGCGGAATCCTCATCGGCAGATACTCTGATGATTTGAAATGGGCAGAAATAACCACTATAACAGGAGCTCCAGCAGAATCCAAGCAAACTTTGTGTTCATTCGTACGGAGTACGCGGGGCATTATTACGAAGCTAAAAAGAGCGTGGCAAAAGCAGCAATATTATTTAGGGGAGTGGCATTATCATCCCAATGCTTCTCCTAAGCCATCTGCACTAGATTTGAAAACAATGGTCAATTTATCTAAAGACGAAGACCTAGGATGTCCAGAACCAATTTTGTTGGTCATCGGAGGTAGCCCATCCAGATGGCTTCAGTATATTGGGGTATATGTAAAGGAACAAGAGATAGAACTCTATGAAATAAATAATAACTAATGCTACCATTATACTTTTTAGATCTAATGAATAAAGGCTCTCAAGCGACATCTATAATAGTCGCACAATACATGTTAAAAGCTATCACTGGCTGGTCTCGTTCCAGACCACATCCCCGGCGTCCACCGTGACAGCCTTCCCGGTCCCCACATTTTTGTCCTCAAAGGCGCCGGTGGTTGTCCCGGTCACAGTGTCCTCGCCCACAAGGTCTTTCTCCACCTTGAAGCTGACAGGCACATCGGTATTCTGGTCATAGGGCTTTGTCACAGTCCCGTCCACCACGGCGCTCACAGACTTCTTCGCCAGGGTGACGCCCTCAATGACGGACTCGCCGCTCCCCATATTGCTGTCGCCGTGGAATTTCACGGTGAGGGTCAGGCCGGTACCGATGGGCGGCCTTTTGTCTGCGGTGTGGTAGGTCAGGGTGTAGACGCCATCCGCCTCCTGTACCTCGGCGTTCAGATTGTCCTCGCCATAGAACACCTCCATGGCGGGCGCGTCATCCGCAAGCAGGGCCTGGTTGGCGGGCGGCGTGTTGTCCGGTTTGGGTGTGACAACAATGATTATGTCGTCGCCGTAGGTGAAGCCTTTTGTCTCCGTCTCGCCGTTCTTCACCGTTGTTTCCAGCGTGCTGCCGCTGCTCCTGGTGATGGAGCCGGTGGGCGGTTTTAGGAACGGTGATGTTGTACCACTGGCTGTCCCCAGTCCAGTTCGGTTCTCCGCTGATGGCTATGGTCTTGCCATCGCCCACGTCCTGGGTGTCGTAGGTGCCGGCTATGGTGCCGGTCACGCTGTCGCCGCTCTCCAGATCATTCACATTCAGGTTGAGCGTAATATCCGCATCGCCGTCATAGGGCTTAGTGATCGCGCCAGCGATGGCGGCATCAACGGGCTTCTGGTTCAGCGTGATGTTTCCGGTCCAGGTCTGCGGGTTCAGGTTGTGGTCGCCGCCGAAGGAGATGGTGATTTGGTATGTGCCGATGGGCAGTTCCTTTTCCGTAGTCTGGTATTCCAGCACATACACGCCGTCCCCGTCCTCATCAGTGGCTTCGGTGATGACTTTGCCATTATAGATCAGCTCCACCGTGTTGGGCTCTGCGCTCAGGGCGTTGACTGCGGAGATGTCCGGCGTCACTTTGATTGTGATGGTATTGCCGTAGGTATATGCTTCCTCCATTTCCACCTTCAGCGAACTATCGCTCTTGGTGATGGAGCCAGTGAGATTATCCAGGATGCTCGTTTCGTACCACTTGGCGTCCTCTCCGGTGGTTTCCATTTTGACATCCCGAATGGGGATGTCATCCCCCATGTCCGCCTGCTCAAACTGGCCGGAGGCCGTGACGGTGATCTGGTCCCCCGCATTTACCTTATCTCCCGAAGCGATGCTCACGGGGATCGCAATGCCCGCAGTCTTATCGTAGACCTTGGAAATGTCGGCAACCTGGAGCTGGACCGGCTTCGGGGAGAGGGTCACATTTATGGTGGCGCTCTTTCCGGCCATGCTGCTGTTCCCGCCGTACTCCACGGTCAGGGTATGCTCGCCCAGTTCAAGTTTCTGATCGCCGGTGCGGTAGGTCAGGGTGTAGGCGCCGGACTGGTCTTTTTGGGCGGCGGCAAGCTCCACCTCGCCCCATTTCAGCACCGCCTGATCGGTTCCGGCGGCCAGGGCGTTGACAGCCGGGGGCTCTCCCGTGGGGGTAGGGGTGAACTCCACCACGATGGTATCGCCGTAGGTGAAGCTGGTGGCCGGCGTCTCTCTGTCGCTCTGTTCATAGCACTTGATTTCGCCCAAATTGCTCCCGCTCTGGGTGATCGTGCCGGTCACATTGGACGGGGCCGATACCTGATATCATCCCGCGTCCTTGCCGGTTACGGTCAAGCTGCCAAAGTTGATGGCGATTCCCGTCCCGGCTTCGGCGGTGGTGTATGCCGCGTTGGGAGCGGAAACATTCACCTCATCGCCGGTCAGGATCGCGCCTTCCCCAAAGGCCAGGGTAACGGCGGCGTTCTTTTCCCCATCGTAGAACTTGGTAATTTCATTCTCCACAACAGCGGTGACTGGCTTGGGGTTCAAGGTGACCGAAACATTGGCGGTGCTCTCTTTCAGATTACCGTTTCCGCCGTACACAACCTGCAGCTGGATGCTGTTTCCGGTGGGGATCTTCTGCCCGGCGGTCTCATAGGTCAGATAATATGTGCCGCCATACTCGGATACCGTTTCAGTGTCCAGCACAGCTTCCCCATAGAGAAGGGCAATCGTTTTTTGTTCCACAGACAGCGCGTTCGCCGCCTTGGGGGATGGCCCGACCACCTTCACAACAATCGTATCGCCGTAGGTGAATACGGTCTTTGTCGTATCGCTCTCTACGCTGTCCACCGTGGCGGCGGTGAATGTGCTGTCGTTTTGGGTGATCGCCCCCCTCACGTCTGCGGGGGGCAATCACCTGATAGAAGCTCTTATCATTCCCATCAACCTGCAAGGTTCCCAGGTTGATGGCGATGTCGTTGCCAACATCCGTTTTTTCATAAGCCGCATCCGGAGCGGAGACCGTTACATCATCACTGCTGTTGACCAGCGCGCCCTCCGCGAGCTTCAGTGTCACATGGGCCTTGGCGGTCTGGTCAAAGGGCTTGGTGATGGCTCCGTCCACCTCGGCCTGTACCTTCTTGGGATTCAGCGTGATGGAGCAGGCTGCGCTGCCTTCGTTCAGATCATCGCTGCCGCCGTATTTCACGGTGAGGATCTGTGCCTGTCCGGTGGTCTGGATCCCTTTCTCACTTGTCTTGTAGCTGATGGTAAAGCTCCCGTTGCCCGCAACCGCTACCGGATCGGTGAGCTGGGTGCCGCCCAGGAGCAGCGCCGCCTGATTTTTTCCGGGCGCGGCCAGGGTGTTGGCCTGGGGCGCGGTGCCGGAAGCCTTGATCGTCCCGGAGACGGTGATGGTGTCGCCGTAGGTAAAGGTCGTTGTCTTAGTGCCTCCGTTGGTTACTTTCAATGTGCCGAGGTCTGCCGCGCCTTTATGGATGGTCAGTGTAAAAGTCTGCTGGTTCTTTGTAGTCGTCCCCTGGGGGGGGGCGGTAATTGTAACGGATGCGCTGGCTGCTTTTGTCGGCGTTCCGCTGATCGCCCCGGAACTCTTGTCCAGCGTCAAGCCATCCGGCAAGCCGTCAGCGGACCACTCGACAGTCGTTTCGCTCGTAGCCGAAAGGCTCTACCTGAATACCATCGCTGGCAGTCAGCGTACAGCCGTCCATCAAAACAAGATGGACAGTACCGGTAATCTGGATACGGCTATTGAAGGTCTGATCTGTTTTAAGCACATACAACCGTTCTCCCAGAACTCAGAATATGCCTGGGAGATAACCTCGGTATAATCACTGACACTTCCTGTTTTCCACTGTCCGTTCTCGTAATACCGATAGGACACAGCCTCGGCCAGCGCGTTTACCATCCCGTTAAAGCAGTCAAACAGGCTGTCAAAAAGCTCCGCGCCGGTGACGGTGGCCTTCTGCTCGTCCGTCAGGGCCTCGTAGGCCTCATTGGCCGCTTGCAGCTTTTCATAAACCGCGTCCTGCTCCTCCCGCGTCATGGCCTGCAATTCTTCCAAAGTGGGCAGGGCGTCGATCAGCGCCTGCACCTGCTCCGGGGTAAGCGCCAGGGCGTTGGATGGGGGAACAGGCTGGGTTTCCTCCGTCACAGCTCCTGGTTCTCCGTTATCTTGCGGATTGCATATCTCACAGACATAGCCGCAGGGCGTACCCTCGGAATAACCGCACCCAGCGGTATGATCCGGGTGGTGCTCGCACAGGCCGCTTTCTTCTGTGGCAACGCCGCTGCCCTGTACGCCCATGGCCAATGCCGGTTGCGGACAGAGGGAGATCAGCACCGCGCCACAGAGCAGCCAGCTGAATAATCGTTTTCTGATTCGCATCATACGTTTCCTCATTGGTTCCCGCCTCCATACGGCTTTACCACACGTAGGGCTGATCCAACGGCCATTCCCTGCCAATGTCCGGCAGTTCCAGCGGCTGTTCACCCTCCATATAGTAGTAAATATCCAGCGCGTCCGGGTCACCGCCCTCGCCGGTAAATGCCATTTGCAGCGTCTTTTGGGTGCTGTCCAGAATGGTCTGCGCAAGCTGCTCCGCGCTGAACATAAAAAATTCCTCGTTCTGTGGTTCGGGCGGCCCGGTAAAGAGCGCGGAGCTGTCCGCAAAGCACACGCTCATGCCGCCTTTGCCGGTGGCCACATCTTCGGCAAGGGTCATATCCCAGCCGGTCAGGTCTCCAATCCCGGCAATCAATACCTCCGGGGTCAGGGAGCCTTCATAGGTCATCGGGTATTCCGTAAAGCCGCCGTCCCTTATGCCGATATAGAGAATGGCTTCGTTTGCGGCAGTGTCCGGTTGATCTGTTTCCGGCTGCGTGGTTTCTTCCTGCCCCGCTGATGCGGGCGGGCTGCTTTCCATTGGGCTGCTTTCACTCTGTCCGTGTGAACAGGCGGACAGGGTAAGCCCCAGAATGAGCAGCAGCGCGGCCATCCCATACCGTATCTTTTTTCGCTGTTTCATAGGGTATCCTCCTGTTGCTGTTTGGTGGTCTGTCAAAAAACGCAAAAGGGAAGCGGTCATCCATCCGGCCGGAATGGACAACTGCTTCCTCTGTTAAAGTGATATGTGGACAACACAAAAACAAGCAGATTTACCGCTGTCTGTCTGTCGTAAGTATATTGCGGCAAATCATGACTTGTCAATCCCCTTTTCCTCTTTTCTTCTGTATCATTTCCGTGCAGACGGAAGCCAGTTTCTTCTGCCGACATAGGGTGGTGCAGCTGACCTGCACCACCCTATGCTGTTTTACGGGGCCGCTCTGTCCGGCGGATCATGCGGTCAAGCTGTCTCCCGCACTCTCACCAGATATGCACACGCTCCTCCGGCGGCACGTACATCCCGTCGTCCGCATCGATCCCAAACACTTCATAGAATTTGTCCGTGCTTTGTAGCACACGGTCTACGCGGATGGCATCCGCGCTGTGGGTATCGCTTTCCGCGTAATACTGCACCGTTTCTCGTGAGGAAGTGGAGAGCCACAAATTCGCGTAGCTCTTATAAAACGCCTCAAAGTCAAACCCTTCCGTCTTTTCGCCCACAGCGGTCGCGCAGGCCATCGCACCCAGATCCGCAATGTTTTCCGTCAGGGTCAAAGCGCCGTCCATCACAATGCCGGGAGCCGCCTCCTGCCCGTCATAATAGGCAATGGTATCCTGGCACAGCGCGTCAAACGCCGCGGCGTCCGCTTCCGTCCACCAGTTCGCCGCGTTGCCTTGCTCATCGTACTGCGACCCGGAGGAATCAAAGGCGTGCGAGATCTCATGCGCGATCACCGTGCCGACCGTGCCAAGGTTTTCCTCATAGGCGGCGTCCTCGCTGTAAATCTCACCCTGCATGAACGCCGCCGGGAAGTTGATGGAATTGAACGAAGGCATGTAAAATGCGTTTACCGCCTGCGGCGTGGTGATCCACTGATCCTTATCCACCGGCGTCCCGAACAGCCGGACGTCTTCCATCTGGACCGCCCTGCTGATCTCGATCATATTGTCGAAATAGCTGCCGCCGTCGGCCGTGCTTTTGAGCTGCGCATTATCCATCGCGGATGTGATCGTATCATAGTCCGGCGCGCCCACGTTGATGCGCATATGGTCCAGTTTCAGGATGGCCTTTTCCTTGGTCTCCTCGCTCATCCATGTCAGGTTTTGGATCCGTTCCTTATATACCGCGATGATATCGTGCGTCATCTCAGTAATATCTTCCTTCATCTGCTCGGTGCAGTATTTTTCGGCATAGGCTTCACCGACATAGTCGTACAGATAATCCGAGACCCTGGTCGCCGCGACGGTCTCCAGCGGGGTGGAGCCGGAAATGCCAAATAATTCCTGCGTATAGGTAATGGTAGCTTCGCGGAAATCCTCGCCGAACATACCTGCGCCGTATTTCACCAAGCCTACTTTCAGATAGAGCTTGAGCATATCCAGATTTTCTTCCGTGAGGAGGCCGGATACGCATTCCATCAGCCCGACATCGCCAACGATCACTGTATCCGTCGGCTGGTAGCCCACTTTTTCATAGACTGCGTTGATGTCCACGGTGGGGAATTCACTGCACAGGTCCTCATAACTGTACACGTTATAAATTTTCTCCAGGTCATGCTGATCCGCCGGAGAAAGCGACGCGGCAGACAGTTTCGCATCAAAATTGAACACCGCCTGCGCATCCCGCGCGGCCTGCGCCTCATCCCAGCCGCACAGGGTCAGCAGCGTCGTAATGTATTTCAGGTATGCCTGCTTCTGTGTATCGTTCCCGCCGGTATAAGTCTGCTTTGACAGCGGCGCGGAGGCCGGCACCAGATTCATGGAGTAGACATTGCTGTCCAGCGAATCGATCCCTACCCCGAAGCCCACAAACAGCCCCAGCGCGAGCTTGGTTCCCCCCAGCAATTCCGTTGTCTGCAAATCCTCCAGGTTGTCGATGGCGTCAATGGCGGCAAGGTCCGGCTTGATCGGATCGTAGCCCGCCGCATTCCGCGCATCCATATCCATGATGTTATCGTACAGGATCTTGATCTTTTCCTGCGGGGAGCCGGGTTCCGGGTCGCTGTTGACGGCATCCGCGATCACCTCTGCGATTTGCTCATCCACAAGGTTGATCACATCATCAATCGTCCCCGCGCTGGACTGGCCGTCCTGGATGGTCAGGGTCTCCAGCTCGCCCTTGTTTACGGTGGAATAGAAGCTGTCTTTCAGATTGGTGCCGTACAGCGTGAATACGCGGTCGATCCACAGCTCCAGCTGCTGCTCCGTCACGGGTTCATCCGGGGAAAATTTCCCTGGCGCGGTCCCTTCCACGATCCCCGCTTCCAATGCAGGCTCCAGCTCCGCTTCTGCCCATTTCGGGATGTCGGTAAAATCCTCCCTGGGGATCGCCCGCCGCAGATTATTTCCCTTTAATTCCGGGAACCCGCCAAAGGCGCGGGTCAGCATGATCAGCGCTTCCGCACGGGTGACCGGCTGTTCCTCGTGCAGCTGCCCGTCTCCATATCCTTTGATAATGTCAGATTTCGGCGCATCCGGGCGGTAATCATCCGCAGCTGTCAGGAGCATTTCTACCGCCTCGCCGCGCGTTGCGTATTCCTCCTGCGCTGGTGCGGCCCATGCCGTGGTTGTTGTTACCATCACAGCGGCTAAAAACACCGCCAGCCATTGTCTCAGTCTCATCATCGTTCCTCCCCCTAAAAAATTTATTTGTACAGCACGACTGCTGATACAGACCGGACAGTTTCACCGACTCCGCCCACATGGCGCTGCATATCTACAATTTGCCGACCCTGTTTTTGCAGGTGTACTAAAACTGCGTTGGTCAGTACGGAAACTTTCTTCTGTGAAATGATCCCTACTTCAAACGCGCCTGCGTGGATCAAGCCGTCTGACGGCTGGATATTCATATCCTCGATTGCTTTTTCAAGCGTCCGCTCCATTTTTTCTTCCAACGTTTTATCTGAACCAAATAGGGCCATGCTTTCATCCCCTAATAATATATTTATTTGGCAACGCAAAACCAGACAGATCTACCTCTGTATGCCGTGAGTTTATTCCATCTCAACACGCCAGCCATTCCGTCCGGCGCACAGCTCCTTACGCCTACTACTATACCGAAACATTTTGCTGTTTCAAGAGAAATTACAAACATGGTCAATTTTCCTACAAACTTGGTAAGCTCGCACCCTTGACGGAAGGAGGAGTCCCCGTTACTCTTAAAATGGGAAATACATGAGACTGGAGGGCAGACTGGATGAGACGTTGGATCACGCGGGGCACGGCGACGATTATGGTTCTGCTCCTGTGCGGATTTTTCGCAGCGGCGCTGCGGTTCTTTACCCAGCCCATGACGGAACAAACTTTTGACCTGTCCGTGGAAACAGTCCGGTGGGAGGTCTATACCCAGGAGGGGCAGCGGCGGACAGACCTGCTGCCGGATGGGGACGCCGGCTATACGGGCCTCTCCGCGCCGGGGTAGACCTTTTACTTTTCCCGGATTTTGACCGAGGAGGTGGAAAGCCCCGTTTTATATGTGGATACGGTCAACCGCAGTGTGGCGGTGTTTCTGGACGGGGAGCGCCTCTACACGGACTGTCCGGAGCAATCCGGCAGGGTGGGAGAGCTGACGCTGCCCATGCTGGGCTGGGACCGGCTGGAGCCGTTGGAGATCTCCCTGCCCTCGGACTATCTGGGCAAAACCCTGACCATCGCCCAGTCCACCGGCCTGGGGGAAAAGCAGATCCCGGAAATGGAACCTACGGTCTACCCTTCGCCGGTGTGGGTGAGCTGCGGCTACGCCTATGAGAGCAGGATCATCGCGGAGAGCTTCCAGACTGCCATCCCCGCGGCCCTCTGCTTTGTGCTGGGGCTTCTGCTCTCCGCCGCGTTTTTATGGCAGGGCTTCCGGGGCCGGTGGGATGTGGGACTGCTGATCTTCACTCTGGCGGCCTTTTCCCTCATGCTGGCCCGGTTGGGCAGCGCCAGCTTCCTGACCCACTACTTTCCCTTCCCGCAAACGGACGTCAACGCCCTGAGCCGTACCCTGTGCCTGACCGCCCTGCTGGTCTTCCTGGGAGAAAGGGGCAGCGGGCGGCTGCGCTGGCTTTTGTGGGGGGCGGCGGCGGTCCACGGGGTCCTC
>ERZ791881.264-NODE-264-length-55600-cov-5.353947_pt1 | contig 55600 bp, 59 predicted proteins | sample MGYA00510161_ERZ791881 | MGnify/ENA primary metagenome ERZ791881 (study PRJEB30046, sample SAMN00792073) | human gut metagenome | study: EMG produced TPA metagenomics assembly of the A metagenome-wide association study of gut microbiota in type 2...
CATTATTAATGTCGAATATATTAACAAGTCACCAATGTATCTGTTAAGCCTTTTGTTTTCGTGAAACTAAGCGTTACGTTAAGAAACTAAGCGTTACGTTTAGCAAAATATCTTGTTTCTAGTTTCTTAAACTAAGCGTTACGTTTAGCAAAATAATCTGTTCTCGTAATCTTAAACTAAGCGTTACGTTTACGAAAAAGATTTGCTTTCGTTTCATGAAACTAAGAATTACGTTTACTTATTCGTGCTCAATAAAGCACAAAAAAACAAAGAAACATAAAGTCTCTTTGTTCTTAGGTATTCGAGATGTAATCACAGATGTTCTTAGATGCAGGTGCTTTTGATGAAGGTCTTCTCTTTTTACGAGTTGGGTTCCCTGTGATGATGGCAACTACCTCTTTAGCAACTTCAGTTGGTTTCATACGATGATATTCATCTTCCGCCAAGATTTGTCGAACATATCGTGCGATATCGTCTGATGTTACATCTGTGTAGATTTGATGCACTTTGCCAATCACGATGTTGATCATCTTGCTTTCGCAAGCAAAATTCTCAACGTTTGTTTTTGGCATCTCTTATTTGTTCTTGTCACTTTCTGCAAGCATCAGAATCTGTATCTTTTATTATATAAACTATCGAAGTATTCCAATTTGTTCCATTCAGTTTCTTCATCAGCAAGTTTAATTGTCTCAACTATTTGAGCCATATTTTCTATATTCTTCTTTTATTTTCTTTTTCTTCATTAAGTTAGTCGATAAGAATTTATTACGACATTCACTCCTTTCGTCAAAATAAAATAGATTTATACGATGAGAGAGATCAAAGCAACTCATTTTAAAACTTGCCATTGAATTCCCTTCTCTATTTTTTTGTAAGTTCTTAAAGCTCATTAAATTTATAATATATTTATTTACCAAGCTTACTATATCATAAGTAAATAATGAATTTGCTTAATTTCATACTTATATTTTTAATCTATTCACCTAGATATGTCTATTTTGCTGCTTCGATATGCAAAATCAAGACTTCTTTTGAATATTGATGGAGATGTAACAAATAGTTTTAGTTCTTATCTTGCGATTATTGGTATAGATGGCTCTCAAATGATGACTGCTCCCGCAAATTATGATGGTGATGATCTAGAATTAAAAATGTATGAGCTATCAGAAATGTTAGAATATAATGGAGAATTTTATTCGTGGACTTATAATATGGACCAATCTCAAGAACCTGTAAATACTGATACTGAATCAATTAAAATGTCTACGCAATATAGATTTATTTATTATAAAGCCACTGTTCAACATAAAACTATAGTTGTAGAATATGTATTGAGTAAAGTTCTTAAAGAGTACAAAGAAAGTAAATAAGAAAGAAGATGTCGTTATTATGAAAAAGTACTTTGCACTACTATTATCGTTTGTTTTAGCATTTAGCTTAACAGCCTGTTCAGATGCTGAAACAGAGAAAGCTAAATCTTCATTTGAAGAAACAGCTTCAATCGTTGAGAAGAACAACGAGACTATCAACAAGGATGTTAAAGCATTGCAAAAGTTGACAAAATCCAAGGTTAAACCTTTGGATGATACAGTTTTAAAAATAGCAAGAGAAACTATCAGCCAAGCAAAACAACAAATCGTTGAAGTTCCTGAATGCCCTTCTAATAAAGAAGATATTAAAGAAGCTAACAAAAAGCTAAAAAAGAAAGCTGATAAAGCTGAGATTATCCAAGCTTTAACAGACACTAAAAAAGCTATGAAAGATAGTATTGCTCAACGTAAACAAGTTACCAACCCATCTGAATCCTTTGTTTTGGAAAGATTGAACGGAATTCCAAACGTATCGCAAGCATTGGCTGTGAATGAAGAAAACGATGTAAATGGTATGCTTCATAAAGCGGGTGGATATACTTCTGCTATTTTCTTCACATCGGATTTAGTAGACACTGCTGCAAACTATATTGAAGATGGTGATTCCATTGAAAAAGGTACAGACGGTGGTGGATGTATCGAAGTCTTTGAAACTGAAGAAGATGCTCAAAAACGTGATACATACCTGTCTGCTTTCGATGGTGGTGGAATGTTATGCAGTGGATCACATAAAGTTGTTGGTACTGTAATCATTCGTACATCTAACTATCTAACAGCAACGCAACAAAATGATATTACAACAAATATCATGAACAGCTTAATTGCTTTGAAGTAATTAAATACTACAGGACTGAATCATCAATCAATGATTTCAGTCTTTTTTTATACCCTTCTCTTTTCTCGAATCCTCTCACAACGCTCTCGAAAACCGACAACGACGAATTGCACACTTTGAAAATAATGTTTTCATAGGATTAGTTATAAAAGTAACATTCGTTCTACGAGAGCGTTCTTAAAGCCATCGAAAATCACTCCTTTAATTGAGATAACATCAAAAATCAAGTATACTAGATACATAATTAACGTTGTACTTGTAATCTTAATAGGCAGCGGGTTTCCCATGACATTCTCTAAAAAGAGGCGGTTAAGAGTGTGTTCTCTTGGGCTAGTAACTAAAAGTGAATTTTTATAAAGAAAACAGGTCAATTGCGATAATATAGGAGAAGAAAATATATGCACAGATATTACCAGAAAAATCTAAAAAAATGGCATAAAACTTTAAAATCTTACATGAATTATATCAGCTATGAACTAGAGTCGCTTACTGGACAGTCTTATGATACCCTCATTCAAGAAATTTGGACAAACTATCAGGAGGAGATGTTAGAAAGATTCCCTTACATTGGCGGAGATGCTGCCAGTGGAACAAAGAACCTTATCGGAGCTTACATGTTTGTGAGCATGGGTGAAGTATTAAAAAAATATGGTGTTACGACAGCGCAGAGCGGTCACCTGATGATTCTTATTTATGAGCGTCAGTTTAAAAAGATTCCGTCTTTTTTACGGAGTATAATGGGTAAAATCTTTACTAATCCCCGATTTCTTACAAAAATATTCCTAAAAAAGGATAGGAAGAATGCATTAAACGCTGCACAGAATCCCGGAAGTTTCGAGACACAGACACAGATTCCACCAGAAAAGGGGTATGATTTCAGTTATCACAACCTCGTTTGTCCGCTAGCGGATTTTGCAAAAAAATACGGATATGAAGAATACATGCCTTACCTCTGTAATCTGGATTATGTCATGTTCGGTATTCTGGGTGCCCCACTGTACAGAGAGCATACCTGCTTTGATGATGATTATTGTGATTTCAAGTTGAAACTTTCTGCCAAACCGATGGACTATGATCCGCCGGTGTTCACGCAGGGGAATGGTTATAAATAGCCAACTCCCACATTTTAATTGAATTTTGTCTAGAACAGGATAACGAATTGACAGATGCAGAAGTGGAAGAAATCCATCGTACGATGGTGATGGATGATTCGGATTTTAAATAGTGGCACGAAGAACTGGAGTTGCTTCCAGCTCTTTTGTTATGTTTGCTTTCTTCCTCAAAGGTTCTCATAACGTTCTTGACAAAGCCTTTAAAACCTTTGAAAGTTATTAGTTTAAGGGAAACGTGCTAAATCGCTGTTTCACTTTTCTAAACGTAATTCTTAGTTTAACCGTTTTAGTGCCAACTCACTGTACGAGTTTTCTAAAAGAAGTTCTTAGTTTAAGGAAAACGGATAAAATTGCGTAAAAAAAGCCAACTCGTTCCTAAAGGGTTTTTATCAGTTAAGCAAACTTGAGGTTGTATCATCACTTATCTTTATCTTTCTTTGAAAAAATAAGGCTGCCAAACATGCCAAAAGATATACCCAGACATATTCCGATTCCAATTCCAGCCATGCTATTTAATGAGTTTATGAAAACAACGCTCCAAAGTATTGCTGCGATTATTCCGATAGTGACTCCTATAATTATCCTTTTGTTGTTCATGGTCTTTATCCTCCTTAAATCCCGATTGAGATTTCACTTTTTTAAGAAATTTAATAACTGTTATATTTTGTTATTAAATTCTCCGCAATCAAAAAAAGCAGAGCCAGTTCTACTCAGACTCTGCCTCTCACTTTTTTCTTTTTATACTGCCGCTATTCTTCTACTTCTCTCTCATAAACGATCTCACCGCCAAGAACTGTCATATCCACTTTCGTGGACTTGATCTCATCCGGGTCGATCTCATAGATATTCTTCTCGAGAACTACGAAGTCCGCATTTTTTCCCACTTCGATGGTTCCGTTCTCGTCTTCAGTATAGGAAGCGTAAGCTGCGTTTTTTGTAAAAAGCTTCACCGCTTCGTCTACGGATAATTTTTCGGATGGGATCCAGCCTTCCTGTGGCTGACCGCTGATATTTTTGCGGGTAACTGCAAAATAAATATTCTCCATTGCATCAAAGCTTACCACAGGAGCATCCGAGCCGCCGGACGTATGGATTCCCATATCCAGCATACTCTTCCATGCATACACCTTATCCATACGTTGTGCGCCGATGGCAGGTTCCACTGTGTTCATATCCAGATCGATAAATACCGGCTGGATATATGCCAGCAGATCCTGGTCTTTCATCCCCTGCAAAATACGCGGATTGGTGATCTGGCAATGTACGATACCATGTCTGCCCTTTTTGTTATCCTTCCGGTAAGGAGATTTCGCAACTGCCTCAATGACCATATCCATGGCACGATCACCTATACAGTGTACCGCCGCCTGCATCTGATGCCGGTCAAAAAAAGCAAACAGATCGTCAAGCTCATCCTGACTGAATGTGATGATTCCGGTATTTTCCGGCGAATCCTCGTAAGGCTCATTCATGGCCGCTGTTCTTGCACCAAGGGAACCATCCTGGATCAGCTTCATCGGTCCAATAGTAAAGTGATCTTTCCTCTGCCCGGTACGATATCCTTCCTCGATAAAAGCCCTCGCATCCTCCGCTCGCTCAAAAAGGCACTGCTCATAATGGCGGATACTCAGCTCTCCTCTGGCATCAAGTGCCTTGTAGGAGGCCATGATCCGACGCCAGTTTTTTCCCGGAAGGGAGGCAAGATCATCGGACTGTACACCTGTAAATCCACATTCATTCAGCTTCTTTGCACTGTATCTGATGTAGCCTTCCACTTCTTCCTGGGATGGTGCTTCCAATACGGAAGAATAAAACTGTACTGCATTCTCCTTCAGAAGTCCGGTATCCAGATCAACCTCCTTCTCAATCTCCGGAAACGCCGGGATTTTTTTCAGAAGCTCCAGACCACAGCTGTTGCACACAGCCACATGCCCGCAGACACGCACCATAATGATGGGGATTTCCGTTGAGAGTGCATCCAGCTCATCCTTATGCGGATAGCGCGGCTTATCAAAATGCTCCTCATTCCAGCCTCTGCAGTAGAGCCAGGTCAGCTTCTGACCTTTACTCTCCTCCAGTCTTTTTTTTGCTGCAGCAAGCATTTCCTCAACACTTGTGCAGTCAAACAATTTCACAGATCTTTCCACAAATGCATAATGCAGCATATGCATATGTGTATCCACAAAACCGGGCAGCATCAGCCTTCCCTTAAGGTCAATCCGTTTTTTGCAGGAAAAAGCTTCCGCTTCTTTATCAGTTCCCACAAAAACGATCCGGCCATTTTCGATTCCCACAGCCTCTGCCACTTTTTCACTGTTATCCAGTGTTCTTATACATCCGTTAAAAAAAATCGTATCCACTGTTTATTTTTCCTCTTTTTCTTTTTCTTTTTTATCCTCGTAGAAAAGTGCCATATCCTTGTCTACTTTTCCGATTCCCATGTAACGCGCCTTATAATCCTTCAGCAGCTTAAAGAAGGTACCACTTAAGATAAATAATGTGGCAACATTTACAAATGTAGGGAATACTGTTGTAAAGTCTGCAATTACCCACAGCTGTGCCGGTGTTCCGTTTCCGTAAAGAGTAAGCACTGTAACCAGAAGACCCCATAATGGCGTTCCAAGGATAAAAACCTTCTCTGCGATTTTCAGAACCTTCTGATTGTTTTTCAGCCAGTGCTTCAGGATCACGCTGTAATAGGTGAACCATCCGGTTGATGTTGTCAGTCCGAAAAGGAAAATACTGATCGCAATCAGTGCTCTAGCAACAGAGCCCATTCCTGACTCAAATGCTGTCAGTGTCAACTCTGATCCCTGAAGTCCTGAATTCCAGTAGCCTGTGGTGATAACAACAAGACCTGTCATGGAGCAGACTACGATGGTGTCTGCAAATACCTCAAATGCTCCCATCAGTCCCTGTTTTACAGGATGGTCTGTTTTTGCGGAAGCATGGATCATAGGTGAGGTTCCCCAGCCTGCCTCGTTGCTGTATACAGAACGGGCAAATCCAAGACGCATAGTTGTTGCAACACCGGCTCCCATAAATCCGCCGACTGCTGCCTGTGTTGTAAATGCACCCTTGAAGATCAGTCCAAAGGTTTCCGGCAGCTTATCAAAATTCAATACCAGTATTGCAAGAGATCCTACAATGTAAAGCATGCACATGATCGGTGTCATATAGGAAGATATCACACCGACTTTCTTTACACCGCCAATGATGATCAGGTAGATCGCTGCCACATACAGAAGTGACGGCACGATGTACGGCAGATGGAAGGTACTTCCGACAGCCTCTGATACTGTATAATTCTGTAAGGTGATGAACCATGTCATAAAAATACAGCCGCCGAACAGTACTGCAAAAAGTTTCCAGAAGGGAAGCTTTTTCTCTTCGCCAAGACCCTTCTGCATGTAGTAGGTCGGGCCTCCCTGGTACTCACCGTTTGGCTGTTTTTCTCTGTAGTACACAGCAAGTGTTACCTCTGCCATCTTGATGACCATAGCAAGAAGCGCCGCAATCCAGAGCCAGAATAATGCACCAGGTCCTCCTGTTGCAATGGCTGTTGCAACACCGGACATATTGGATACTCCAACGGTACCGCCGATTGCAATGGAAATAGCCTGGAACGGTGTCAGGCTCTTTCCGTCGTCTCCGCCTTCCTGACGGCGTTCTTTACTGAACATGTTTTTCACAATGTAACCAAAATGGCGGAACTGGAAGAAACCGGAACGTACTGTCAGATATACACCAGTAGCGAGAATCGTGATCAGCAGCGGCAGTCCCCAGAGCCAGTTGGTCAGATTTTCAAATAATTCAAACATCTTTTCCTCTCCTATCCTTTTTATTGTTTTTCTTTTGTATACATTCGGAAAATCCGCGTACAGAATATAAAAAATCCCCAAAACATGAAGTCAGATACGGATACCCGGTGTTCTCGACATACAGCTCTTCTGCCATATATCTGCGAGCCCCGTTTCTGCCCTCTTTATACTTCATGCTCTGGGGATCTTACATTTCAGTCCACTAATCTTCCAAACGGTCACAGTATATCATAGTTCCGGAGGAATTGCTATTTTTTCCGTTTGAATGTTGTGCTTTTAATTCATTTTTCGTGAATATTACTATTTTACCGTATCGACTCCGGATACTCCACCCCTTCCGGCATGGGATCCCATTCGTTAAGTCCAATGCTCTGCTTGAATTTTGCCTGTTCAAGCGTAAGCTTTGGGAGATCATTCTGCAGATAATCCATCAGCTCGCTGATACCTTCCCTTGTCTTATTATTTACCATAAAGATCCTCTCACAGCCCATGTTCTCCATCCACTGTCTGACCATTGGAATATTGGTATGTGGGGAATCTACCTTGGTGGTGATCCAGAATTTAAAGAGTATGATCTATCTGAAAGATTGGCTGGCAATGTAGAATAATATTCTTGGACTTATAATGTGGATCAATCTGATGTTGAACCAGGCTATTCCAAATTATTTGAAAACTAAGCTATTAACATAATTGAAAATGGAGGTGCCATCGGATTTGTATGGTACAACAAATCCGCAAAGATTACTAAAATTGTATTTTATTCAAGTGCAATTATAGAATAAAACATAATCATACTATATATTAAGCAAATCCATGAGCTATATAAACAAATGTTAATATTTATTTTGCACATTGCTATACATAGTGTTATACTTACAATTGCTAGATAAGAACCCTTACTCACATCTTATCTAGCCTATTCCAAATGGCCAGCATTCTTTCTTACCCTTTCAGAGTGTTGGCTTTCATTTTGTTGAAAATACAAAGTATGTAAACTTTTTGTAAAAAAGTGACATATGTCAATATATTTTTCATTTTCACGTGTTATAATATTTTTAGTTAGATGACTTCAAACGCCAACATAATAATTTTTAGCATATGAAAATAACGCCAACTACCTCATATGTTATATTTCATCTAACAGTCGATTAGAGAACTAGACTCCTCAAACACTAACATTCTAGTTCTCTCCTCTATTAAAGATATTTTGAGTCAACAATTAAAGTTGGCTCTTTTTCATTTAAATGGTATATTACTCTATGCAGAAATGAGTTGATTGTATGAAATTAAAAATATGGTTAGGTAGAATTATTCCATTAGTAATTATTGCACTAGGTGAAGTTGGATTGTATTTTACATTATTCAAATGGCTAACTTCTTCTTTTGTGTTCGTCGAAGCTTTATTACACATTCTATCTGTTTTAATTATCTTAAATATCGTTCGAACAAGCAGACATTTATCTTCCGATTTAATGTGGATTTTATTAATCATGTTGTTTCCAGTTTTTGGTACATTTGTATATGTATTGATGTTGTTAAGTTTATTATTTGGAAAAACATTTCGAAATATCATTCAAGAACAGAAAAAAGCATTTTCTTATTATATACAAGATGCATCCATCATTGATGAGATTCGAAAAGATAATAAAGATTATGTTTCGCAACTTGCCTTTCTATCTGAAGAAGGCTTTCCTTTTTATCACAATACCGGTTTTAAATATTATGCTCCATGTGAAAATGGTTTTGATGAGATGTTAAAAGAGCTAAAAAAAGCGGAGAAATATATTTTTATGGAATATTTCATTATTGAAGAAGGCATCATGTTTAACTCCATACTTTCTATATTAGAAGAAAAAGTAAAACAAGGCGTTGAAGTACGTATTATGTATGATGACATGGGATCATTAGGTACACTTCCTGATTCTTATGCCAAACAATTGGAGAAAAAAGGGATTAAAGCAGTGTCTTTTAATCGAATCTCCCCTATTATCAATACAATTATGAATCATAGGGATCATCGAAAAATATTAGTTATTGATGGAAAGGTTGCCTTTAGTGGTGGTGCTAATTTAGCCGATGAATATATCAATAAAAAAGTGAAATATGGTCATTGGATGGACAATATCATTTGCATCAAAGGTAAAGCTGTATGGTCTTATCTAGTCATGTTTTTGACAAACTGGAATGCTTTACGCCATGAAGATGAAGATTATACTGTATTTAAAAATTCCAAGATTGTTGATGAAACATCTTTTGATGGATATATTGCTCCCTATGCAGAAACACCATTAGATCAAGAATTAACCGGACAATCCGTATATGAAGACTTGTTAAATAGTGCCAATGAATATGTATATGTTATGACGCCATATTTGATTATTGATTCTGAAATGATCAATACGTTGATTCATACCGCAAAAAAAGGTGTCGATGTACGAATTATTATGCCTGGCATAGCGGATAAACAAATTATACATGACATGGGTACAACTTATTATGCACAACTCATTCAAGGTGGTGTTAAAATTTATGAATATGAGCCTGGTTTTGTCCATTCCAAAGTATTTATTTCAGATGATACATATGCCACTGTAGGAACAATCAATTTGGATTATCGTTCACTATATCTACATTTTGAAAATGGTACTTTATTATATAAGTCAAAAAAGATTTTGGATGTGAAACAAAACTTTATGGATACATTGTCAAAATGTAAAGAAATTCAAATTGAAGATACCCATGTTAATATTGTCAAAGGATTGTTCTTAAGCATTATTCGAATCTTTTCGCCATTATTATAGAAAAATGCAAGGATTTAACCTTGCATTTTTAGTAGAATTAAAATAATGATTTTACACAGCCATACATTCCGGCATCATTTTCAAGTTTAGCCAAAACGATAGGTATATTTTCACATGCATGGAATGCATACTCTTTAAAGAATGTGCTAATTCTTGAAGTTAAGATATCTCCAGCTTTAGAAACGCCACCACCAATCACAATGATTTCTGGATCAATTACACAGCATACTTGTGCAAGTGATTTAGCTAAGATTTTACAAGTTAGATTGACAACTTCATTGGCGATTTCATCCCCATTTTTAGCTTCATCATAAATATTCTTGGCTTCTAAAGATGCATAGTTTCGTAAACTCGAACTTCGAGTATCTTGTTCTAATGTTTTCTTAGCTTGTGTAACAATTCCAGTAGCTGAAACATATTGTTCTAAACATCCATGGTTACCACAGTTACATGCGATTGGTTCATCATCCTTTACAGGTATATGACCAATTTCTCCACCAGCACCATGAATTCCGGAAACGATTTTTCCATCTAAAACACAACCGCCTCCAACACCCGTACCTAGTGTAACCATTAATACATCTTGATATCCTTTTCCTGCCCCTTGCCACATTTCTCCAAGGGCTGCTACATTGGCATCATTTCCTACTTTTACACTAAAGCCAGAAATTTCATTAAATTCCTTTTCGACATTGAATGTGTTCCAACCTAAGTTAACACATCCATTCACAACACCATTTTTATTTACAGGTCCTGGCACGCCTAAACCTACACCAAAAACATCCGTCTTATCAATGTTTTTTTCCTCGATAGTACGATGAATAAAATCAGCAATTTCTTTAAGAATATGTTTTCCATTCTCCGCTTTATTTGTCGGAATCTCCCATTTTTCAATCAAATCTCCCTCGACTGAAAATAAACCAATCTTAATAGTAGTACCACCTATATCGACTCCAAATCCATATTTCATATTATATAATCTCCTTTAATAATAGCTTATTAAAATTCTCAAAAAGAATCAATCACTTTCATATACTTGTTTGATTAAATCATCGACAATTAATTTTGTATATCTTTTACATCCATATGGAGTGCCATCACATAATACATAATTACCAGAATATTTAATGACTTTACCACTTTTTAGATGCAAAGTATATCGGCTACACTCACCACATAGTAAGGGTCTATATGTTTTTTCACTGACTAAATTTATTCGAATTTCATCAAAAAAGTCATAAGTAATTGGTTTAGACAAATGATAAATTTTATCATTTATTTGCACTGTTCCATCCATAAATATAGAAATATTATTTCTTTCAATCAGTGGCCCCAAAACAGGTTCATATTGTTCAAAAATACAATCCAGTTGTACAATTTCTTCATTTGTCAAATCACAAAACCATTCGGGTTCTCTAAAATAAAGTGGTTTATGAAGAAAATCATCCATATCTTCATGATTTTCAAACTCAAATTCAGCACGAATAAATAGTTCATTTGTTTCTGGATCTACTTTTCGATCTATTATTTCATACAATTCAACAGAATGCACATTGTCATTTTCATCATAAAGATATTGAATTCTATGTCGAGCTTTTGTGTATGAAAAGAAATTAGTAATATAGGTTTTATATGATGTGTTGAGTTTTACCTCTTCTAAAGTTAAATAACAATCTGACATTTTGTAAGTAACTCCCCTACTATATTTGTCGTAAGACTATCCTCATTCGAATCTGTACAATAATTGCCGTGATATTCAAACACATTCCCGCTTTCACAATATAATGTAAAATTTCTAGACCATCCACCAACATAGCTTGGCTCATATGTCGTTTCACTACCTAGATTTAGCTTCATAGCTTTAAAGAATTGTTGAATGTAAGTCTTGTTAATTTGATATGTTGAAATTAATGGATTTTGATTTTCCTTTATATCTTCAATTTGAATCATTCCATCATCAAAGACAACTATATTTATAGTTTTATTACTCGTTTTATTATCAATTAGATTCAATATATCCCAATCCGAATAGCTACATACGATTTTATTAATTTTCTCATTTGTCAAATCATGAAACCATTCTGGTTCATTAAAATAAAGTGGTTTATGAAGAAGAAAGTCCATATCCAATCCATCTTCAAACTCAACATCTGCTCGTACAAACATTTCATTTGTGTCTGGATCTACCTTTTTTTCACAGAATGAATAAACTTCAGGAATATATACATTCCCTTCTTCATCAAAGAAATCATTGATTGTATGATGAGATTTGGTATACGAAAAAAATGAAGTTACATAAGACTTATATATGGATCCGTCATAATTCGATTTATGAGAAATTGATTTTTCTAAAGTTAAATATGTTTTCATAAATAAACATTAACACAATAAAAAGGCTATTTCTAGCCTTTTATGCCATTGTTAGGGTAACCAATTTTAATTGGGGTCATTATTTTTGGGGTCTAATTTGGGGGCAATTTTAGGGGTGACTTTTGGGGTCTATAAATTGACCCTTTTTCTTTTCTCTTTTCACCATAGATTGTTCACTTTTTATTTATTATTTCTCAGTTGTTTATTTATATTCGTTCAGAGCTATTTATAACCGACTCTAAAAGCTTTCTAGATTTATCAGAGTGAGTTATCACCTATAATGTTTATGTTGTGTTTTTCTTTGTTGTTCAGGAGGTAAACATTATTATGGAACACAACACTAATCAAAATTCTAATTATCTGGCTCTTCTTAATCTAGCCGATGATGGCACTTATACTGTTACTAAAATTGAAATCATTGGTTCTGATAAATTTGTTTATATTGAGAAAAACTTAAAACCTACTCTTTGTCCTATGTGTCAGTCTCGTATGCATTCCAAGGGTATATATGTTCGAAAAGTAAATCATCCTATCTCCCAAGATTCAATGGATACTTACTTGATAGTACGACAACGTAGATGGGTGTGTAAGGAATGTGGTCATACGGAGAATGATTCCTTCCCGTTTTTGGATAAATACTCGCATTCTTCAAATATCACTCCATATTTGATTCTTAATGCATTCAAGACTCTTACTAAATCAACAGCTGAGATTGCTGCTCAATTCAATATTTCTGATTCAACTGCACGTCTGATATTTAAGCGTTATGTAGATCTTCCCAGACTTCCTTTGCCTGAATACATATCAATAGATGAAGTATATCTGGATATCAGTAACACTGAAAAATATGCATTTGTCATTATGGATTTTTCTACAGGACAAATCATTGATATCGTCCACAATCGCTGGCATTCTACTCTTGAAAGTTACTTCCTATCCATCCCACTTAAGGAAAGATTAAATGTCAAAGGTGTTATATCAGATGCTTACAAGGCCTACCTTACTATGCCTGAAGAGTTTTTTCCTAATGCGATCACAATCCTCGACTCTTTTCATGTGGTTAAAGTTATCATTTCTCAAATGAATGCTTATATCTACAAAGTAATGAAGAAATACAAGAAAAGAGACGAACAAAGGCTAAAAGAAAAAAATCACGATACGAACCGTGATGATAAGTCTATAAAGCCTTCTAAAGAAGTAATCCTGCTACAAAATTATAAATGGGTCATCCTTAAAAACCGTGATGAGATCAATTATTCTACAAAGAGATATTATCATAAAATGCTTGGTATGAATGTAGATACATTCACTATTGAAAAAATGTTCCTGGAACTAGATTCAAATTTTGAAAAGCTTCGCGATTTAAAAGAAGATTATATTGAATTCAACAACCAGGAATATGAAAGCGAATTGGATGTATTGACCAATTTAAATACTTTGATCAACAAATACAAATATTCAGATCAGTCGATATTTAGTGATTTTGCCTTGTTTCTTATAAAATACAAAGAACCAATCGTTAATTCCTTTATTAAAGTAAAGGTCTATAGAAAGAGTGCACGAACAGAACAAGAATACTATGCACGTCTTTCCAATGGACCTATGGAATCTTTCAACAGAAAGCCAAAAGATCTTAAACGAGAATCTAGAGGATTCTCTGATTTTAATTATACACGCAATCGTATTCTCTGGGCTACAAGAGACAATCCAAGCGTTAGAGGCATTCCTAAATCAAATAATGAGATAAAAAAGAACAAAGGAAAAAAACGCGGACCATACAACAAAAAGAAATAACTCAAAAAATATAACCATAATCAAATAATCATAGTAAGAAAAACACAACTAAAAAAGAGATGCACTTCTGCATGTACCTACATACAGATTTACATCTCTTTTGATTTTTAAATTTTAACGAATCTTACAGACCCCAAACTAGGCCCCAATTGTTTACGCTAAAACCCTAAATGATTTTGGTTACCCCATTGTTAAAGAATGCCCAATATCACCTCTAAAAGAATGACACTAACTACAATAAAAGCTACAAAAGCTGGTCTTTTATAGATTGGAACATTTGAATAATCCATTACATTCGATAATTTTGTCATGCCATACTTTCCTAAATAGATATAAATAGGATCTCTAAAATTTTTAATATATTTTAATTTACGAGATAAAAAGATGTCTTCTAATCTTCTACAGAAAAATTCATCCTCTAAATACGGCATAATTTTAGGATCTGTAAAAACTTGTACAATCTCTTTAGACCCAATCTTTTTTGGCAAACTTTTTTCAATTGAATTTAATATATCTTGATAAACAACTACATCCTTTTCATTCTGAACAAATAATGTCTTTACTTTAGGAATAGGTGGAGGAATGATTGTATCTTCTTTAGTTAAAATGGGTTGTGTTTTAATATCCTGTTTATTTTGTTCTAATGAAACAGATTCTATTTCTTGATCTGAATGTAGACATTGTTGATAAGCCGCTTGAATCTGTTTAAATTCCTCTGGATTTTCTTCAGGATGATATTGTTTTAAAAGTTTGGCATATGCCCTTTTAATTGTCTTTTTATCACTTGTAGGCTCAATCCCTAATATTTCCCACGCATTCATGCCAAATACTCTCCTTCTTCATCCTCCTCTTGACTAAAGATATCTAAAGAATCTACATTTTGACTTTCTTCGATTTGATTCAAGATTTGTGAAACTTGATTAATAAGACGTTTTCTTTTTTGGATATTGTTGATCAAACTTTCCATATCTTTTGTGAATTCAGTATGAAGTTTCATCAAATAATCCTGTGTTTCTTCATCCACTTCTTTATAGATTCTTTCAATACGAGCAAGTATGGCATCCACTTCATTATTTTGATATAAAGCTAAAGATACTTCTTTGATAGAATCTAAACGAACAGACGCATCCACTTTTTCTAGCACATCGCCTTTTGATACTCTAAAAATATAATGTTCCTTAGTAGAATTTACAATGGCTTCTACATACAACATGGAATTAATGTCGTACGAATAGATCAAATCAAACGATTCATAATCATGCATATTTCTAGGAACATGAATAAAAGCTTGACCTAAAAACAAATTTTCTTTCGCATACATGGCCTGTCCTTGAAACACACTAATATTGACTTTAGTCTGCCCTTTATGCACGGTACGCAAAGTCATCTTTTTACTTGTTGGTAAAACTGAATTCTTAGGAATAAGCACTGTTGATAATTCTAAGTCTGGATTTTGTTCGTTGTAAGTAGAAGTACTTAGGGAGAAAGGACAAATATCCGTTACAACTACATCTTTAATATTTTCATCCCTTTGTTTAATGCCAATATATTTTCCAAGCCCAAGTACAACTAAAGAATCCATGTTTTCTTCTTTTAGTACAGGAATATTTAAAGCGTCTGATAAATAATGTTGAAGTACTGGCATTTTGCTTGAGCCTCCTACAAGAATCAAACTATCGAGTTCACTCGCCGAGAATCCACTGTCTTTTACAGCTTTACCAATGACATTTTTACAAGATTCCAGTAAAGAATTCGTAATATTAAATAATACATTTTCATCAAATACGCATCTATAATTTATACTTGAATGAGTTAAAGATATTTCAACCACATTTTGTGTACTCAACTTAATTTTGGCTTGTTCACAAGCCCGTAAAATGCTTTGTTGAAAAGAAGAGTCTAAAATATTATAGTCTAATCCATTTTTCAAACAAAAATATTCAGCCATAGCTCGATCAAAATCTGTGCCACCCAAGTGATTATTTCCACTAATCGCATTGATACTAATCACATTTTCAAAACAGTCAACAACTGAAACATCTAATGTGCCTCCACCAAAATCAAACACGACAAAGGTTTCATATTCATCATCCATGTGACATGCGATAGCTGCAGCACTTGGTTCGTTGATCAAACGCTCCACTTTAATTCCTAATAATTCTCCAATTCGTTTTGTATCTTGTCTTTGACGTGCATTAAAATAAGCAGGCACACTAATCACTACTTCTAATATTTCTTCATGAAGATAATTTTGCGCGTCTTCAATCAATTGTTTCACGACAAAAGAAGAAAGTGTAGCTGAATCATACGCTTTCTTGTCTAATTTATAAGTAACATCTGAACCCATATTTCGCTTAAACAAAGATGCACTACACTCTGGATGCGTAATTAATCTTTCCTTAGCTAGTTTTCCTACAACGATTTTTCCATCCAAGATACTGACAGCACTTGGAGTTACAAATTCGCCATACGCATTGGGAATCTGTATTGGCTTTCCTTCTTTATAGACAACCGCTAAACTGTTGGTTGTTCCTAAATCTACGCCTAATATTGTCATAACTCCTCCTAACAAAAATTTAAAATGGCTAGAATAATACTAAATACTAAAGAAATACTTCCATATACAATTAGAAAATATTTTAATACAATAGATAGTACATGTTTATAGCCTTCTGTATATTTGGTAAAGACAGATTTCTTGCGTAATACAAAATATAGTATTAAACATACAATGCCAACAATCCCATTATAGATGAGCAATAGTGGAATTAACATCGATAAAAAGAACACACATAGTATCCAGCCTACACAAAACATCATTAGTAGTAATACACATAATCCGCCCATAATATCGCCTTCTTTAACTCCACTATAGCATACTAAAAGCGGTATTACTACCGCCTAGAAGTCTTTGTGGAATCTTCCTCCATAATGATTGTCTTTATAGTTTGTGACATACAAATATAAGACTAATACACCTACAAGAATAATGCCTACAATGAATAAAGAATGAGCTGACATCTTTCCATATAGGAACATGCATCCACATCCAACAAGTAGTAATACATCAACAATAATGACAACAGGATCTAATTTTTTCATATCTTGACACTTCCCTTCAATTTCTTGATATAATAGTTTGGTATGAAAAATAAAACAATGATTGGACATATTTTAGCTTTTGTATGCATTATGATTTGGGGTTCTACCTTTGTATCGAGTAAGATACTACTTGATACATTTACACCCATTGAACTTCTTTTTATGCGCTTTTTAATTGGTTTTTTAACACTATGCATTTTAAGTCCTAAAATATTAAAACTAGAAAAAAGAACAGATGAAATTTGGTACATCCTTAGCGGATTAACCGGTGTTTTCCTATATTATTTTATTGAAAGTACAGCCCTAGTTTATACCTATGCCACAAATGTAGGTGTCATAATATCGATAGCTCCCTTCTTTACTTCCATACTTGCCTATCTATGTTTTAAGGATGAACCCTTTAAGATCAACTTTGTGGTAGGCTTCATTGTAGCCTTTATTGGAATCTTCTTCATTAGCTTTAATGGCCAACAAATGCATCTATCTCCAAAGGGAGATATTCTTACAATTGTGGCAGCCATGATGTGGGCTATATATAGTGTTGTATTAAAGAAAGTCAATGCATTAGGACATACTTCCATTCAAAATACGAAACGAATCTTTGCGTGGGGACTTTTCTTTATGACAATCAGCCTTCCAATATTAGGATTTGATGTATCCATGGAAGAGATTCTAATCCAACTCAATCTATTAAATCTACTTTTCTTAGGTGTAATAGCTTGTGCGGGATGCTTTGTGATTTGGAACCATTCTTGTTCCATATTAGGAAGTGTTAGAACCAATCAATATGTATATTTAAACCCCATCGCCACAATTATCTTTTCAGTAATTATCCTACATGAAAAGATTACGCCATGTATTGTTCTTGGAACTATACTTACTTTATCTGGCTTAATTATATCCGAATACAAGAAGGAATCTTAACCGATTCTTTCTTTTATTTTGAATAAAATTGATTTAGCTTCTTTCAAATCACTTAAGTACATATCACTATTAAACAACACCTTCTCTTTCGATACATATATGGTCAAAATAGTTTCATCTTTTAATACAACCTTTACTTCAACAAATAGATATGATTTTGTAGAATCCCAAATGGTAATTGTCCACTAGGAAGTATAGCCGTAAATGGAACACCCTTTCCTTTATACTTAGCTTTTTCATTTAAGACAGAAACACAAACTACATCACTATAAGAATATGTATCGGATGGAATGAAAAATTGTTTATTCAAATCATCAAATCTTATATATTTATCTATATTCAGAATTAAATCTCCACATTATTAAGCAGCCAATAATCAGGATAATGCCACTCACAATGAAACTTGTATTTTTAGATAAGTAATAATAAGCCAAGCGATTACACAGCCAAATAAAAACTATGATTACACAATTTCCAAACACCCTTTTATCCATACCCTATCTCCTTATCTTCATATTAATCATTTAGCCATTTAGAATCAAATGTATTGTCCAAATAGGTCATTTAAAAGGAAAAAAAGTAAGGTCTTGCCTTACTTAAATCTTTGGTTGATATCGCATATCCGATACATTATATACAGTGATAAATGCTTTTGGATCGAGTGTATTGATGAATTTCATCAACTTTTGATATTCCACTTTATCTACGATTGTTATGATTTCATTACGCTTTTCCATATTGTATGCACCATATGCTTCATATACCGTTGCTCCACTATGTAGTTCATGGATGATAAATTCACGAAGCTCTTTTTCCTTTGGCGTGATTATACATACTCTTCGTTTAATATTATGATCAAAAATAAAATGATCGAGAACAATGCCATTAAAATAAGTGCCCAAAATACTTAACACAACCGTTTTCTTATCATAAACAAGGGCTGCGGATAAGGCAACACACATACCCGATAGAGACATGGCTTTCCCTAGTTCCATATGCAGATATTTATTCATAATTTTTGCGACAATATCAAGACCGCCTGATGATGCATTTCGATTAAATAAAATACTCAATCCCACACTCACTACAAGAATGTAGCACAATACATCCAATTCTTGACTGTTTGTGAAAGATACAAAATTTGGAAACAGGATTTCAAAAAATGCAAGAAAAACAGGTAGCATAATACTTGTATAGACTGTTTTTACACCAAATTCTTTGCCACAAGTTAAAAAGCCAATAATTAATAAAACAACATTTAAGATCATGGTAATGGCAGATAATGGTAACGGTATAAAATTAGATAGTATGATACCTAATCCAGAAATACTACTTACAGAAGTATGACTAGGCACTAGAAAAAAATAAACGGCTGCTGCAATAATTCCAACTGCGAGTGTCAAAATCATGGCTTCCTTTAAGATATTTTTATAATTATATTGTTTATTCATGAAAACTGTCTCCTAATAATTCGCTATTACTATTATTTTATCAAAAAGTAATAGTTCATTCCATGCTAATGTGAATACGGATCTTGACCCAAATCAAAGGGAATCCTAAAATACATGATTATGGATTCCTTTTTAAATTAACACTCAATGGCTACTTTAATTACACCCTCACGTTTGTTTTCAAATAGTTCATACCCTTGCGCAATTCGACTAAGAGGATATGTATGTGTAATCAAAGGTTCTGTATTGATCTTACCTTGTGCAATCAATTTTAAAGTCTTTTCACAATCACAACCATCAACACCACCTGTTTTGAAAGTCAGGTTTTTCCCATACATGTCTGGAAGTGGTAAAACTTGTGGTGCATCATATAAAGCTACGATTGTCACAATCGCATTTGCTCTTGCACATTGCCATGCAAGTTGAAAAGTGGATGGCACACCGGCAACTTCAAGAACAACATCTGCACCACCATGATCACTATTTTGTAGCACAAAGTCTTTGCATTTTTCTGGAGTTACTGTTAAAACTTCTGGATAATGTTCATGGATAAAAGCAAGGCGAGATTCGTCTTTTTCACACATAATTATTCTTTTTGGCTTTTGAAGCATAACACATAGTAAAGTACAAATACCTGTAGGTCCAGCACCAATAATCAATACAGTATCCTCTTCCTTGATTTCTGAAATACGAGTTGCCCAATATCCTGTTGCTAACACATCTCCTACAAATAGAGCTTGTCGATCGCTGACTTGTTCAGGAATCTTATTCAATCCTTGATCTGCAAATGGAACACGTACATATTCTGCCTGTCCACCATCAATACGACATCCAAGAGCCCATCCACCACTATCATCCGTACAGTTATTTACATAGCCTTTTTGGCAAAAGAAACACTCACCACAAAAAGTTTCTACATTCACCGTTACACGATCTCCAGGCTTTACATGAGTTACTTTATTTCCAACTTGTTCAACAATACCAACCATTTCATGACCAACAGTAATACCAGGCACGGCACGAGGAACACTACCATGTTTAATATGCAGATCACTTGAGCAAATGCTTGCAAGTGTTACTTTTACAATCGCATCCCTTTCATGAAGAAGGATGGGTTTTGGTTTTTCCATCAATTCGAATTTCCCTTTTTCCAAATACGTATATGCCAACATATGTTTTTACTCCATTTCTATTTATACTGTTCTATTCTTTCTGATCATAATCAATTCTTTCGCAATTAAGGAAATTATATTTTCATCCAGCCTTTCATAATAGAACCACCTTGTAATCCAGTATAAATATAGCGTGAAAGCACATCCCATGCTTCAGAACAGAACGGCATTTTCAAACCGCCTGCAACGGTATCTGCATCACCACTATAACTAATCCTGTGATAAAGAGTCCTATATTTAATCAACAATTGTTTTGTAATAGTCACCAAAGTCTGCCAATGCATCAATAATAGGCATCAATTCTTTTCCAAGATCTGTAAGTCCATAATCAACTCTTGGAGGATTCTCATGATAATCATTTCTATACACAAGGCCATCATCTATCATTTGTCTCAGACTATCCGTTAGTACTTTTTGAGAAATTCCTTCTAAATCTCTTTGAAGTTCATTGAATCTCCATGGACGCTTTCTTAAATTTCTTATTATCAATAACTTCCATTTACCGCCTATTAAGGACACTGATGTTGCTACAGGACATGCTGGAAGCTCTTCTTTTGTCTTCATGTGCAGTCACCTCACTTCATATACATTATGGCACATTCATTTTATTGTGTACAGTTACAAAAATGTGCGTACTATTTTTTGAGTGTGTAAATGATTATACTATAATCAAGCAACAAGGTTGCAAATAACAATGGAGGTAATTCAAATGTCAAACTACACAAAAACGAATGTTGGTAATGAAGATCGTACAGAACTTCATGAAACACTTTCTTTAACTGGCGCTGAAGTAAGTATTAATACTCTTCCTGCTGGTGCAAGTGTTCCTTTCGTTCATTCCCATAAAAATAATGAAGAAATTTATGGGATTATTACTGGAAAAGGAACTGTTATTATTGATGGGGATACTGTCGAAATTACTGCTGGTGACTGGTTAAAAATCAGCCCTGCTGCAAAGCGTCAATTCTTTGCAGCCAGTGATTCAGGAATCACTTATATTTGCATTCAGGTGAAACAAAATTCACTTAACGGATTCACAGTTGATGATGCGATAGTTTATTAAAAATATTGCGTAACTGCACGAAACCCTCTAAGCTCTAAATGGCCCGGAGGGTATTTTATAATTCAATGCTACTTTTCAAAATTTAGGAATTCTTGTCATTTACATAAATTAGGAAGTAGCAAATCGGCAGTTATCTCTTCTTTAACCATTCTTCCTTCGTTAATGAATTTACGTGACCGGTCCGTTTCTCATGCATCAAAGGAACATCAATGTCTTCGCTCGCCCACTGATACTTAAAACCGATTTCATACTTTTTTCTTGTATACTTTAGCCAACAGAAATAATAACATCAAGATAGTAATAATCTACATTGTGAACTTTTCCATCAGAAGCAGTGTAGGCAAATTTTGCCCACACTGACTCTTTTTCTAACTCTCCCTCTTTAAAAATATTTCTGACATGTTTTCCAATCACACTACGATCTCTCTGAAACAATTCTGCCATCTGATCAATAGACAACCAAACTGTATCATCATCAAAAGTAGTCTCAACTTTCGTCAGGCCATCCTCTGACGTATAAATAATCATATCTGCTTTTTTTATCCATAAATTAATTTTCCTCTAAAATCAGATACATTATCAACGTGAACGAGCCACTATAGTAAAATCATCATTCCTCATCTTTATCATTAATAATATGGTAATAATCATCCGTATTCACGCTGAATTTTACTGTGGTATCTGGTTTTTGTTTGTCCAAAAGGCACACCGTCTCCACATGGCTCGATACGTGCTGATTGATGTTGCAATATTAGAAATTATCGCTCTATTTTGAGCCGATTTTCGATTGTTCTCGAAAACATATCAATCGGCACATTTTGCCCATATTCAATCCGCAACCTAAACCCTTATAGTTGTCGGAAACATATCGTGGTTTTATGGTTGCTACTATATGTAAGCAGCACATGAGCCGCCACTGCCTCAAGCCGGGACTAACATTTTAGGAAATTGGTCATCGTAGAACTATTTCCATATAGAAGGCATCGTCTCAACCTAGTATTTAACGAGCATTTCTCATCATATCCATCAAATCGTTAATATCAACTAATGAAATCAAATGCTCCTGTCTCTCAGCAAACTGTCTTGCGTCTCTTGTAAACAAGGAAGATGTCACAAGAATTGCTTTATTTGCTTTCCTATCAGATTGAACACCCAATAGACTTCTAACCAATTGCACATCAACCTTGTGCCTTGCACTATACTTTTTACATTCAATTAGAATCATATAGGGAATTCCACTAATTTCTTTTGTTGCGATAATATCACAACCACCATCTCTCGTAGCAGGTGTAATTTCAACATTATATCCTTGCTGTGAAAAAACCTCTGCAACAAGTTCCTCAAACTCTCTTGGTGTTATATCGTAAATAGCTTCTTTATCTCTTAGAACTCTTTCAATATTTGCACAGGCTCCGCTTACTTGCTGACGGATACCTTCTTCTTCGTAATAATCAAAATCCGAATCATAATAGTTTACTACTGTTTCCGGAGATTCTAAGATTTTACAACCATCGCTTTTTACCTACTTCTTATTAGATTCCACTTCTAATTTCGGGAGATTATTCAAGCTTACTGTTTCCAACGTCTGCAATTGCTGTACCGTTAACATCCGAAGCAATTCCATCCGCTCTTTCTGATTCTTATCCTGATTAATTAAAACAGCATTATAGCTTTCCAAATTTGCTAGTACCAATAATTGGTTTAGCGTTGCTGCTCCCTCATATTTCCTTTCGCAGTTGGATTTTCATCTTTCCACTGTTTTGCGGTTTTTCCAAATAAAACAACATTCAACATATCTGCTTCATTAGCATAAGTATAAGCCACCTGTGCAGGCGTTAATTCTGGCGGAATCAAATTTTCTTTAATTGCATCTGTATGTATCCTGTAATTCAACTTAGAAATCTCTCTATTTAAGTTCCAATTCAAAGACAACCGACTGTTCTCATCTGTCTTTAAACGCCTATAGTCTTTCATAATATATAACTGAAACTCAGGAGAAATCCAAGTTCGAAAGACATAGCGATATCGCTATGAGCGTATGTTCCCCCATAACGTCCTGCTTTTGAAACGATGCCAATAGCATCTGTCGCTTCTATCCATTTCTTGGGTGACATTGTAAACGCATTGGCTCCAGCCTGCTTTTTAAACCCCTCGAATTCGAGGGGTTTAAAGTCTGGATTATGTAACCTTTCCCATAATCCTAGAAATTCTATAACATCCCGATTTCTCATCCAGTTTTGAATAACCGCCGTCGGGTCATCGCTCTTATACCGGGCAATATCCGTTAATGAAATAAATTCATTCTCAAAATCCTGCGTATAAATTCCAATATCTATCCCATTTGCATGAATTGTATCTTTAATTATTTTCCCCATTGTGCCTCCTGTAATCACATCATAATATTTGAAATACCTTATTTTCTTTCCTTTTAAGAAAAATCTGCTGAATAACTATCTTCCTCTTCCCACATTTTCCAATATGCGTCAATATAACTCTTAATACAACCGGGATATATATACAAATACTTCTACACACCCTTTTATACAACTCCAATATTTTTTCATCACACGCAAGGTCCAGTAGATAATCAAGCAAATGCGATAATTCAGCCTCTGACACAGTTCTACTACACACATCTTCAACCAACGGCACTTTCCCCTTACCTTTTCCAAATTCCACTTTTACATTAATAACACTATCTGGTGATTTGTGGGACAAAAGTACAATGGTTTCCACGTGGCTAGTAACAGGAAATGTTTCTATATACAACCCTTACTTGAATGTTTCAATAAATGTATGCTTACCATGATTCGATTCATAAACACGAATCTCACAATTGTTAGGCTTTGGTCTCCACTTAATACCGTTTTTACGATCTTCTAGATAGCCACATAAAGAACGAATGATACCACCATGACATACAATCAATACATTCTCATAATTCTTCTTTTCAAGTTCCTTTAAAAAGGATTGACTTCGTTTGACCATACTCTTGACTGATTCAACCGACTTAGGATTTGGCAATAGTTCAGGAAAAGCCCAATAGGAAGTCATTTTTAATCCTAATTTAAAGTAGTTTCTCAATTCATAATCCCCAAAATCCACTTCAATAATACGTGAATCAATCTTTACATCCTTTTGATCTACATTGCCAATAATCGATGCTGTTTGAATCGCTCTTTGTAGAGGACTTGCATATACCGCATCAAAATGAATATCACCAATCTTTTTTCTTGCCTCTTTTGCTTGTTGAATTCCCGTCTCATTTAAAGGTTCATCTGTAAGTCCCTGCATTAATTTTTGTTTATTTAAAGCCGTCTGGCCATGTCTAGTAATCCAAATCTTCATTCAATTACTCCCTCAATCAAAGTCTCTACGAGCATATAAGACTTTTCCAATTACTTTTACCGGCAATTCTTCCACTTCTTCCGGCGTAAAAACCTTTGTGTCAATCTTAGGATTTGCAGCTTCTAAAATCATTAAACCCTTTTTATATAAAACACGCTTTAATGTTGCTTCCTCACCCACAAGTACAATCGCAATACTTCCAGACTCCACTTCATTTGTCTGTTTCACAAAGACAAGATCTCCCTCATAGATATGGGCGTTGATCATAGAATCTCCGCGCACACGTAAAAAGTAATCGCCTTTTTTACCATCATGACGATTTAATTCAATATACCCCTCAATATCTTCCATTGAAAAACCATCATATCCAGCTTTTACACTACCAACGATAGGTTTGATTCTATCTTCTTCATCTAAAATGCTTTTGACATCACAATCCAACATATCGGATAATTTCTTTAATGTATTGGCCTTTAAATGTGTGCTTTCCCCCTTTAACCAACGAAAATATGTAGCACGACCAATTCCTATCCTTTTAGCCGCCTCATCATGTTTAATATTATTTTCAATCTCATATTGAAGTAATAATTGTCTTAACTGCATAGTTACACCACCTTTATCTATATAGTATCAAAAAATAAACAAAATACCAGTGAAAATTCATTAACTTTTTAATAAAGTCTCAAATCTATCTTGAATTTTCATTTATTTTTAACTATGATTTTATACGAACGATATGGGGTGTGGAGGTATTTATGCAAAAAACATATTTATGTATTGATTTAAAATCCTTTTATGCATCCGTAGAATGTGTTGAACTTGGCCTTGATCCATTCAAAGTCAATCTTGTGGTGGCTGATCCTACACGAGGGGGTGGTGCCATTACGCTTGCTGCAACACCAGCCATTAAGAAATTAGGCGTATCGAGTCGTGGTCGTATCTTTGAGATTGATCCAAAAATTGAATATATGATTACTCCACCTAGAATGCATTTGTATATGGAATATAGCTGTAGAGTCTATAAAATCTTTTTGGAATTTATTGCCAAAGAAGATATTCATGTTTATTCCATCGATGAATCTTTTTTGGATATTACAAATTATTTAAAGCTCTATCAAGTCAATGCCAAAGAATTGGCAAAAAAAATTTTAGATCGTATTTATGAAAAAACCGGCCTTATAGCAACTGTAGGCATTGGAACCAATCTGTATCTTGCTAAGATTGCGATGGATGTATCCGCAAAACATAATGCGGATCGCATAGCCTATTTAAATGAAGACTTATATCGACAAACATTATGGCATCATACACCTATGACTGATTTTTGGATGCTTGGAAACGGAACAGAAAGAAGATTACACAAATTAGGTATCTATGACATGTATGACTTGAGCCAATTCCCTATTGAAATATTATATAAAGAATTTGGTGTAAATGCCGAATATATCATTGACCATGCTTGGGGCAAAGAACCTACAACGATTCAGGACATTAAAAATTATAAATCGAAACAACATTCTATATCCAATTCCCAAATTCTTTTTGAGGACTATTCCTACAAAAATGCCTTTGTGGTTATGAAAGAAATGGTCGACCAAAATGTATTGACATTAACCGAGAAACATTTAGTGACTAAACAAATCTCATTAATGATTGGCTACTCCAAAGATTGTATCAAACCAAGTTGTGGTTCGTGTAAGATTACAAATTGTACAAACTCCTATTCCATCTTATTAGAAGAATTCAAGCGACTCTATATTCGCATTGTGAATCCAAATTATCCCATTCGTCAGATTGCGATTAGTTTTCAAGATGTGAAAGATGAATATTATTATGAGAATTATGATTTATTTACAGATGTAGAAAAAGTAGAACGAGAAAAAAAGCTACAAGAAACCTTAGTTCAAATCAAGCATCGCTATGGCAAGAATGCCATCTTAAAAGGAATGAATGCCCTAGACTTTGCGACCGCTAAAAAACGTAATACATTGATTGGTGGCCACAACGCATATTAGAGGAGTTTTCACTCCTCTAATTTTTTGAATTCATAGCATACGCTGAAAGCAGGCCGCATTTCTTCAATTTGATCACGATTAATACCGTATTTTTTTGCTAATTGTTCCCAATTATTTTTGACCATTGTTAATATTTCATCTGCATAGACTTCAGCATCAAATTCATTTATATCATAATAACAAGCTGATGAAATAGCTAAATCAATTGAAATACTATTATCATAGTTATCAATATTCAAAGAAAGGACATCTCCGTAAGGAACAGGATTTACATCATAAAGCGGAGATAATCTCCAACCTTTATCATTTAAAATAAAGCCATGGTTTCTTAAATGATCATCTGTATTGGATACAGCCATACTAAAGATAATGCGTTTAAAAAGCTCAATTAAGTCATCTTTGGGACTAGAGCCATAAGCTCTAATAAAATCAACTATGTCTATATAACTTGAACCATCATCCGAAGAGGCACCATCGTTTTTGCCTAGCATTGTCATAGCTGAAGCAAAGTGTATTCTTTTTTCTCCATCTCGATCAAAACGCTTAACAAGAAATGTACTACCATCCTTAGAAAACTTTTCAACTTTTGATTCTGGTACATTCAACCCACATAATTTTGCCAAATCATGAACAACTTTTTCCCATGCACCAACATCATACTCATCGTTTTTTGATGGAAATTTTGCGATCCATAAATCACCTTGCTCATCTTCAACAGTTGCTTTTGGTCTTGCTCCACCCAAAGATGAACCAGGTTTTAATAATTGTTTAAGCCATTTATCATTTAAATAATTATCATCTTTTTCAAATTGCCTAGATGCTTCTTCTAAAGAACGAAGTGTTGCCCAAGGTGGTGCCGCTGTTTCTTTATCATCTGAAAGAAATGGGCCATTAACATCATCTTTAAATCGAAGTGCCCCGACACGCGTTTGATCATATACTCCAAGTAGAAAATCACTATCATACATTTTATTAGGTTTTCTGTTTTCACTTCTAGCTTTAATTGCTTCACGTCGTTTCATGAGGATTCGTCCCCATCGATCTGGAGAGGCATCTGCAAACATTCCAAAAATGTTCTTTTCTGTATATTGTCTACCACTAAACATTGATATATCCGGATCTAAACAAAAAGAAAATTTAGATTGTTTTAGCCAGTCTTGATCATATTCAAATGAGTAATGTTCAATGCCGCGAAGTGTATCCACATATAATACGCCTAACTTTTTAGGTTCTAAAGAACTGAAATTCTCATATACAAATATCTTGCGTTCCATCATCTCTCTCCTTTAGGTGCACGTTTCTTGACCTGCATATTTAAATCTTGCATTTTTCTACCAAATTCATCATCTTTTGCAACAAGCAATAAATCTTTATCTAAATTATTCAAAGCATGTAAAACAGCAGCATAAATCCCAATAGCTACTGATGGACTACCTTTTTCAACACTCCATAAAGTCGCACGACTTATGCCTGCCCTTTCGGCAATAAGTTCGGCAGATAATTGTCTACGTAATCGAGCTAATTTAATTTGTTCTCCCATAGTATTCAGAATTCTTTCAGTACTTGGTAAAACAGTCACAGCTTTTTTACCCATTTACTTAACCTCCATTAATGTTTATATATTTAAACAAATATTCAATATATGTCTATATTTATAAACATTATAACATATAAATCATTGTTTTATTGTAATTATTAAAAATAAGTTTGCTATGGCCACAAAGCATATTAGAGGAGTTTTCACTCCTCTAATTGTATGTAGCTAATTTGTTTTAGATTGATTTTTGTCTTTACGATTTGAAGTATTTGCGTATCCAGATTGATTTTAGAAACTACACCTGTGATTCTTTTATAATTAATACGATCATAATACTCAATCGTGACAAGTTTTCCTTTTTGAATTTCATGCACTCTTTCATTTAAGATTTCATAATCATCCTGCGATAAAATTCTTGGACTCACAATTTCTACTTCACATTCTTGAATCATTTCTTTGAAGCCTTTTAAAGAATCAAAGCTCTGAAAGATCTGAGCCCGATTTTCTTTTTTCTTATGTATTAAATCCATATATATCACATCCTTATAAGGATATCATACGTATTTATTATATAATTTCAAGATAGATTTGAGACTTTCTTTAGAAATTTTCTAAAATGTATTTTTGCGTGTTCAAACACTTTCTTAAACGTACCTGTGTATTGTCTTCATTTGTATCCGCTTGTTTAAAATGATTTGAACTTGCCAAACGAGAATAGTAGGCATCTAGATAATCTTGTAGTTCCATATACTTATCTGTATCTAGATTTAATTCAAAACCTTCATGAGTTGCCTTAAAATCATTCATTTTATCCAATTCTGCAAGTAAGCCATCAATGATTTCTAAAGTTAATTCATCTTTTTTAGCTGCCTTTAAATATTGGTTTAAACGCTTTTTAAAGACAATTGTATTAAAAGTACCATTCTCTTTCATCTTCTCTACTTTCTTTTTAAAGAAATAAGAACCAATAGCTAAAGAAGCCGTTGTCGATAATAAAGCTATAAATTTTATTTTCTTTTTTTTTGTCATAAATAAAAACCTCGATTCATCTATCTTTATTTTACTTTAAAATGAAAAAACATTCCACTAAGGAATGTTAGAATCGAAGCATCTGCATAAATGTCGTTATAAGCATCGAAAATACGACAAACACAACAACAAGTATAATTATAAAACTACGAAATTTTTTTCTCACATGAGCCTCCTATAGAAAGTTGAATTTCTTTTAATCTCTTGATCCACAAAATCTGCATCGAACTTTTCAGTAAGCGTAGATGTATCGCTAAATAGATTTGTCCCAAGACCAAGTTTATTCCCTTTGATCTTATAACCTAAAGCCGCTAATATTGTAGGATAAAAATCCATAGTCGTAAAGTCTCGATTTTTTTCTTTTACAGGCTTTACTCTTGAATGAATGAATGTGTTCCAAACTCTTCGATCATAGTTCGATGAATAAGTATCATGAATATATTCAGCCGCCATACTTGTATGATCACCCTGAATGACTATAACTGTATCTTTGTAGAAATCTTGTTTCTTTAGCCATTCCATAAAATCTTTTAGATTTTCATCTGTATGATAAATCGAATTCGATAAGGATTCTTTAAATAAATTCTTACAATTTTTAGATTGATACCCATAAGGATGATGTGTATCAACAGTCAACATTTCAAAGTCAAAAGGTTTAGAAGATTTGGATAAATCTGAAATCTTCTCTTTCGCAAATTCAAAGAGTTTATCATCCTCAAACCCCCAGAACGCATGATAATCCTTATCAAGAATTCCTTCTTCTTTTAAAGAAACTGTATCTTGAATATCATAATGACCATGTTGATTAAAATAGCTTCGTCTACCTCCAAATGTTGCATCTGAACCAATCATAAATACACGATTATAGCCATCTTTTTCTAGAATATCGCCAAGTGTATTGACTTTTGGCATAAATGGAACTTTATCCTTACAAAATTTATGTTTTAAACTAAAAATCAAAGGAAGACCTGAAGTGCTCGCAACAATACCGCCTGTAGTCCAACCTGTTCCTGTTAAGACTCTAGCGCCACCAATTTTCTCATGTTGCGAAAAAGAAACGGAGTCTTTTGTAAGTTTAGTCAAATAAGGCAGTAAATCTTCATTGGCATCTCCTCCATCTTCTTTTGTGGCATAGGTTGTTTCAATCGATTCTAAATAAATGTGAATAAAATTCATCTTCTTTTCAGGTGAAATCACTTCAGATTCGACAAAATATGTATCATAAAAATCCGTTTTCTTAAATTGATCAAAGACATATGAAAAGAAATGAATTTGACAAAGACCATATATACAACAAAGTAAAAGAATCATTTTCGCAATATTAATAGGAACCCAACTAAAAATAAGGCCAAAAATAAAACCTGGAAGCAAACACTTTTTCATCCACCCAAAAATAAATTGTGTGTTGGTACCTTCTAATGGAACTTTAATGTGGTATACAATTTGTTCAAAACTAGAAAGTCCAAAATAAGAATAAGCCCACTTGCTCGAAATTGCCAATGTAAATGCGAATGTAACAATAAATATACTCATAACCAATCCTTTCGAAAGACAAAAATAGGTCATAAGACCTATTTGTTGCACTTATTTTTTAAAGTCTGACTTGGACGAAACTTAGGAAGTTTTGTTGCCTGAATCATCATTCTTTCTTTTGTCACAGGATTGATACCCATTCTTGATTTACGGTCAAAAATTTCAAACTTACCAAACGCAGTAATATCGACATGACCATCACTTGCCAAGGCATCACTCATTTCATTAAAAATCAAATCCACTGCATATGCAGCATCTTTTTTAGACATATTTAATTGAATTGATAAAGTCTGTGTTAAAGACTCCTTATTAACATACTTTCCCATACTAAAATTCCTTCTTTAAATCACGAATCATTAAATCTTGTGCACAATCACTTGGAAGTTTTCCATTATATAAGATTTGGTAAACTTCTTCACAAATTGGCATATCAATACCATTTTCTGTCGCAACACGATGCACAATTTTTGCGGTACGAACACCTTCTACAGTCTTTGTGTTGTTCTTAAAGAAGTTTTCAACAGAATTTTCTTTACCAATTTGATATCCAGCCTCAAAATTACGAGAATGTACACTTGTACAAGTTACAATCAAGTCTCCAATTCCAGTAAGTCCCATGAATGTTTTTTGTTGACCACCAAAATGAACACCATAACGAATCATTTCTTGTAAGCCACGCGTAATCAAGGCTGCGCGCGTATTATCTTGGTAACCTAAACCAGATAAGATTCCAGAAGCAATAGCCATGACATTTTTAATCGCAACTCCAAGTTCTGAACCAATTTCATCATTACCTGTATAAATACGCAAGTATTGATTTGAGAATAAATTTTGAACGGTAAGCGCATCCTCATTTTTTAAACTGATCGCATCAATTGTAGTCAATAAACGAATAACAACTTCTTCTGCATGACTTGGACCAATTAAACTTACAACTGAACTTAATTTATCTTCATCAATACAACGACGAATAACTTGTGACATTCTTTCATTTGTTTCTGGATGGAACCCTTTTGAAACATTGATAATGATTGTCTTTTTTTCTAACAAATCATTAATTTGATGACAAATTGGATCAATTGCGATTGTAGGAACGGCCAATAATACAATATCGGCTCCTTTTACGCATTCAATATCTGTCGTAGCTTTTAATTCAGGATTTAATTCTACATCCCCAAAATATTTTGAGTTTTTATGATTTTCATTGATGTCATTCACTTCATTTTCTGCAACACCATAAACCATAACTTCTTGATGATTATCTTGTAAGACTTGAGCTAAAGCTGTTCCCCAGCTTCCACTACCAATCACAACTGTACGCATATTTAACTCCTTACTATGAGCGTTTACGAGCCAAAATTTTAATTGGTGTTCCCGTAAAGCCAAATGCTTCTCTTAATTTATTTTCAATATAACGAGCATAACTAAAATGTAATAATTCTGGATCATTCACAAATAATACAATCGTTGGAGGTTCAACTGCAACTTGACTAGCATAATAAATCTTTAATTGTTTACCCAAGTGTGGTTTTGCCGGATTCATCATCTGTGCATCTAGAATCACATCATTTAAAATATTTGTTGGAATACGCAAAGTACATGCATCATGTACCTGATCAATCAAAGGAATCAATTGATTCACTTTACTTCCAGTCAGTGCTGAAGTAAACGCAATTGGTGCATAGTTCAAATATAAGAATTGAGCACGAATTTCCTTTTCAATCTTAGCCATTGTCTTTTCATCTTTTTCAACTGTATCCCACTTATTGTAGACAATGATGACACCTTTACCAGCATCATGCGCAAGACCTGCAACATGCTTATCCTGATCACGAATACCTTTTTCACCATCAATTAAGAATAAAACAACATTACTACGATCAATAGCACTTAAAGCACGTAAGATCGAATATTTTTCAATATTCTCATAAATCTTACCTTTTTTACGAATACCTGCCGTATCAATAATCATATATTCTTTATCGTCAACATGAAATGGCGTATCAATCGCATCACGCGTTGTACCTTCAACATTGGATACAATAACACGATCTTCTTTCAAGATTGAATTGACTAAACTTGATTTTCCAACATTTGGACGTCCAATGACACAAAATGAAGTAATACCTTCATATGGAGATAAATTCTTTTCTGGAAGTTTTTCCATGACAATATCCAATAAATCTCCAAGTCCAATACCATGAGCGCCACTAAGTACAACAGGATCTCCTAGACCTAAGGCATAGAATTCATATACATTCATCTGCATTTCTGGATTGTCCACTTTATTACAAGCCAAAATAACTGGCTTTTTACACTTTTGTAGTTTTCTTGCGATTACTGTATCATCTGTCATTACACCTTCTTTTGCCGAAGTTAAGAAAATAATAACATCCGCTTCTTCAATCGCAATATCTACTTGCATATTGATTTCCTGGGCAAATGCCTGGTCCTCAATTTGAATACCACCCGTATCGATCAAGCGAAAAGTTTGTGTCAGCCATTCCACTTCACCATAAATTCTATCTCTTGTTACTCCGGGCGTATCATCTACAATGCTCTTTCTTTGTCCAATCAAACGATTGAATATCGTTGATTTTCCAACGTTTGGCCGACCAACTATGGCCACAGTACCTCGAATCATATTGTGGTCCCCTTTCTACATTATTCGACTATTTCTAATACTTTTGAAACGACTTCATCTATAGTTAGGTTTGAAGTGTCAATTTCAATCGCATCTTCTGTTTTTTGTAAAGGCGAAATTTCACGATGGGTATCCTGATAATCTCTAGCGACAATATCTTGATAGATTGTCTCATAATCTGCATTGATTCCCTTAGAAATATATTCATCATATCTTCTTTGGGCTCTTGCCTTACTTGAAGCACTCATAAAAATTTTAACTTCTGCATCCGGCAAAACAACAGAACAAATGTCTCTACCATCTACAATAAAACCTTTACTTGCACATACTTTTTGTTGAAGATTCACTAATTTTTTACGAACGATCGCAAGCTGACTCGTTTTACTTGCCTGCATCGAAACATCATTCATACGAATTTCTTTAGAAACATCTTCCCCATCTAAATATACATGATTTTCTTCGTCAAAATGAATATCAATCGAATCCATTAAATCACTCATCGCATTTTCATCATGAATATCCATGTTGTCTTTTAAAGTCTTATATGCTACACAACGATACATAGCACCCGTATCCAAATGTTTCATACCTAACTTTTCAGCAACAATATCCGCAATCGTACTTTTTCCGACCCCACTAGGGCCATCAATCGCAATATTAATTTTTTTCATTTCAGTCCTCATTAAATATTCTTAAATGTCCAAACCAAATAACCAATAATCGCAACTAAGGCAATAATTAATATACCTAATACGACATTTAATACGATTTCTGAACCCTTCTTCCCTTTTTTACTTGCTTTTTCAAAATCCGAAGTTTTCATGCGCATTTTTGCACTAGGCATAGATTCAAGTTCATCACGTTTTTCTTTTTTACGTTTTGATTTTTTCTTCTTTTCATTTTTTTGTTGTTCTTCTGTTTTATCAAAATCATCACCAGATAAGAACATTAAATCCAAATTGTCATCCACAGGTTTTTTGACATCTTCTACATCATCACTTGTTAAGACAATTTTTTCTTCCTTAGGTTCTTGGCGAACAGGTCTTTCAAACTCTTGTGTTGTAGGTTTTGAAATTTTCATTGTCGAACCTAAATCTTCATCATCTGTTTCCATTGGAATCACATGTTGATTTCTTTTTCTTGTTTCACTCGTTGAATCCAATTGTTTTAAAATATTGATCTGCGTATCATCTGTAATACGATTTCCATTATCAATATTGTATTGTTTTACTTCCCCAAGAAGATCTTCCATAACTGGAGAAGTAGGCATTTCTTTTACAGTTGGAGAAACACGCACCGTATCATGTGGATACAATGGCTTATTAGCATGTGAACCACTATCTACACGTGATAGTCTTTGTAGTTTTACTGGCTGTGCTTGAGCTGCAGTTGTTTCTTCATCTAAACGATCTCTAAGTTCTTGATACTTTTGTTTTCTTGAAAGTTGAGTCATAAGTACCTCCTAAACATTCTTTACTATTATACACTATTCAACAAAAAAAGAAAAATAGGCAATCGCCTATTTTGCACGTCCTGAATATTTACCATCATTTGTATTTACTACAATCATTTCATCTTGATTGATAAATAAAGGAACTTTTACTTCTAATCCCGTTTCTAAAACAGCGTTTTTACTTGCAGAAGTAGCTGTATCTCCCTTAACGGCTTGTTCACACTCAACGATTTTTAAAGTTGCCTTATCCGGTAAAATAACACCTAAAATTTCACCTTCATAACTTGAAATATTTACATTTGAGTTTGGAACAATGAAGTTTCTTTCCCATTTTAGACGATCCATAGGAATTTCGACTTGATCATATGTTTCATTATCCATAAATACCATGGCATCTTCTGTATCATATAAATATTGCATTTCTCTTTTTTCAATTTGAGCAGGTTCAACCTTTTCTCCACCGCCCCAAGACAATTCAACATTACTTCCTGTACGAATGTTACGAACTTTTGCCTTAACAACCATGGCACTACGAGCGGTTTTATTTTGTGACGCTTCTAAAACTGTATAGATTTCACCATCGACTAAAATTGTAAGACCTGGTTTTAAATCATTTGAACTAATCATGTTTTTCTCCTTTAAAATTGTATGTTTAACCTAAATTATTTTATATCACGCTTGAATTTTGTCAAGAAAAAGAAAAAAAGCACCGAAGTGCTTTCTTTCATCGAAAGGATCGATAAAGTAATTTCTTATGTGTTATTAAGGAAGGATATATACACACAAGATGGATTTTGAGTCGAAAGGTGAGCCATACTTTCTATCTCTTACCACCCATATAATACCCCTATTTCGTAAACTTGTAAACCCTTCCACCTATTTTTCGAAAATTAAATCAAAATTTGTCATTTCAGCCTGGTTTGAAACACCCAAATTATAATTTCTATCCTTGATCAATAACAATAGATCTTCATCTAGATCTGGGTTTTGACAAGCCGCTAAAAATAGACGAATAGCTTCCATAGCCAATAATTGAGCACGATCATATAGATCAAAGAAACTTTCCGTTGAAACAAACGAACTGTCACTAGGATGATGCCAACGCGTATGTAAAAGATTCATTACATCATATGGATCATCTGGATGATTCGGAACAATATATCCAGATAAAGAGTTATAGGCCTTTGTGAATGTTTCTAATGTTTGAAGCGCCTTCAACTTATCTCCAGAAGCATCATAGAACAGTGTTTCAATAAAATGCCAATCGTTTAAACTTTCTAAAATTTGATGTGGCTTAATATCAAAACCTAAGATTTGACGAATTGCCACAACATAAATACGTGCAATCGCTCTAGCTTGCTCTTTAGTTACATCACATACTTCATAAAATTTAAAATCTTCAATTGTACACTCACGCTTCACCTTCAACATGATCGCATCCAATAAAGATTCAAAACGATGATGATACCAAGCACTTTTTCCTTTACATGGACCAGTACGATAAAAAACGTAAGGATGACTTGTCGCATCCAATGCCCAATGACATAAATGTCCGCAAACATAGGTCATCATATCTTTTTTGATGTCTTCATCTTGTTCATTACGAATTGAAATCAAAGCCTTTTGGTAAAAATCATTGACATGTGCTGCATGAAACATGCTTCCTGCAACTCTTAAATCACTTTTCTTATAAAAATCTTTTGGATTCATTCCATGAAAGAATAGAAAATCAGGTCCATTTGAACCAATTTCTAAAAGTTGTAGTCTTGGTTCAAATAAATCATGTGTAGCTTCATCTACTTTATCAAAGATTTCCTGTGCAAATAAAGTATGTGTAATAATATTAGGCATTGTTTTTTACCTCCTCAATCAAACCATGATATACAATATATTCAGCATATGTATCCATTTGACAATATGTTGAAATAGCTTTTTTTACTTCTTTTTTCTCTTCTTCATCCTTATCATCATATGTACGATACGCAAAGACCGCATTCAAACCATTTTGAATATCTAAATCAAGATAAGAAACATCTTTTGAAAAGACGGGTAATATACTCTTTAAAGAATAATGTCCACGCATTTTTGAATTATAATACAAACCAGCTTCAAAAGGCTTTGATAAATCTACCATTCTAGAACAGATTGAATCTAATTCTTCTCTATATTCTTCAAATTGACTTGCAAGTTGCTTCAATCTCAGCTTCTCAGCCCCTTCCATATTGTATACAAGAATCGTCCCTGTTTTTGGAAGGTCTTGAATCAATTGCTCAATAAAATGTCTTCTGCAATCTTTCGATTCAAAGAAATTATAATGTTTCAAGTTTCCGTCTTGTGTTTCTACATGCAAACTATATTGGAAACAAAGCACATCAAAAGGCTTCATATTTTCATAAGGTGGTATGGCAAAGGTATCCCATTCAAAATCTAGATATGAAATTGGATACTGAATTTGTTTCATCCATACTTTTAATGCTGCCCGATCCATAAATGGTTTATTCGTTTTACTTGCCATATATTGCGCATATTGAAGACGAAACCCTTCAATTTGATTCAATGGCAATTCATGAATATGACGAATACCGCGATTATAGGCATCTAATTTATGTTGATTGGTCGTAAAAAACAAAATAGAATCATCGGGTTCGTTGGATTCGTCAAAACATACAGGATAATAATTACATCTTCTTAATGCCGTACATTGTTTTGTACGCACTGGAGTGATGCTCGTACGATTCAAAATTTCTTTAGTTCTTTCAATCCAACGATCCAAATCAATATCCACTTCATCTATACACTCGGCAATCGTTTTCGATAAATGATTACGCTTATTGAATAGCTTATCACTTATGCATAATAATTCATTTAAATCTAGACTTTCTTTGCGAATATATTCCTTATTTAAGTACACAATGCGATTTTGAGTCACGTGAATACCACAATGAGATAAAATGATTTCATTGATTTTCATAATCAACGCCTCACTCTCTTTTGGATATGCACTTAAATGTGGATATACAGCCATATATCCATTCTCTACTTTTTTTAGATATGGAATTTTTGTACGACACTCCTTATATTCGAATCGTGCAAAACATACGACATCATTTTCTTCTAATAACTTTAAAGATTGTTCATTTGAATCCATGGAATGACCTAAACCGCAATTTGTTGCGTTTAGATACGTTTGCCAAAGGTTTGAGAATGGACAATCCATTTTATAAAAACTTTCTTGGTGAATTGAATTGTGGGCACTGTTCCAACAAAAACAGTCACATTTCATTTCACGCATTAAATCTGATACATGTAACATAAAATTTTTCACCATTCTTATTGTACTTCAAAAATCAAATCTTTTCATCCTTTATAAGCGTTTAAAATTTTTTTTACGCGCATAACATAGTTTGACTTCACATCTTCTGGCTGCAAGATTTCTACTTGATTTGTCATCGCAAATAAAGATTGATACAAATTCGACATGTCGTCTGTATAAAATTCAAAGTCGGTGAAACCCTCTTGTTTATTGATGATTTGTAGTTTATTACCCCAATATTTTTCTTTAAACAAACGAAGACCATTCTCATTATGATAGACTCTGACTTGTATTTGTTTTAAATCTAAAGGAATTAGAGAATGCTCTCCAATATAGTTACTTAAATGGAAATGATTATCACGAATAAAATGTCTTGATGAGATTTCACATGAATACATACGTTCTAAGCTGAAACGATACATACGATAATCTTTTCTCAATAAGGAAAAGCCAATTAAATAATAGGATTTATGATAGTGAATTATTTCGTAGGGCTCAACCTCAAATTCTTTGGGGGTTTCATCTTGTAAAGATTGGTACGACAAAAGGACGCAAAGTCCTAGATTTATGGCTTGTTGCGTCTTGTCGATCATAGTTGAAGTCTTTTGATCCAACTTGATTGAATTTGACATGTAGTGTAATGAATCGTTTGATGAAATTTTACTTGTCGCAATAATCTTATCCATGGCATCACAATATAAAGAGAGTGGTTTAAAATCTTTTTGTGTGCGCATAAATTTATACGATTGTACCAATGCATCCTTTTGTTCGTCACTAAAAATAGTGACCGGAAGATCATATTGATCATTTAAGATATAGCCGCCATAGCGCCCTTTCACTTCTTCTACGTTATAGCCTGCAAGCACAAGCTCTTTTTTAAATTCACGAATATTTCGTGGATTTACTTCTAGTTCTGAAGCAAGTTGTGCTGTATTCATCTTTCCTCTTGCCTTTAAAAGTTGTAGCATGCGAATGCATAAGTTTGTTCGATTCATCATTTTCTCCTTTTAGTGTGTGCTGCAAAATCTTTGGGGATAGTAACCAAAGCCTTTTTTTGGCTCAAAATGTTTAGGAACAATACCACGAAATACCAGTGGACGTATCATTTGACCAATCCCTCTTTCAAGCGCAAAACCTAAAGCCTCTTGTTTTTGAATGGCTCCGGCATCAATTAAAATATTTACAATTTCTTCATTTCCAATGCTGATGGCATGCATCAAAATTGGATACCCATTAAATACCCAGCTTGGACTTGCACCAAGTTGTAAACAATATTCAACTTTTTGTACATCCTCTTTCCATACGGCATCTAATAAATCCATAGCTAATCTTTTTTCTGCGTTCATATTGTATCCTTCTTTCTATACTCAAAGGATACAATTTAAATAGACATCATTTATGTCGAATTAATCAGTTACCTCTTTTACTTTTTGAAGACGACTTAACACATCTTCACTCACCAATTGATAAATACACGAACAAATTGGAATAAAGATAATGATTCCAATAATGCCTGCAACATTCGCTCCAATTGTGATCGCAACAATGATATACATGGGTGGAAAACCAACGGATTTTCCAACGACATGAGGATAAATAAAGTTTCCTTCGACTTGTTGGATACAAATAAACATAATGATAAAAGTTAGACCTTGTACAGGGGATGTCATCGCAATAAAGAAAGCGCATAATATGGCGGCAACCAAAGCTCCAAACATAGGTACCAAAGCGCCAATACCCACGACAAGTCCAACTAAAAATGCATATGGTATTTTTAAAATCAAGGCTCCTGCAGTGACTAAACTTGCAAGAATTAAACATTCTAAGCAGGTTCCTCCCACATAACTTGTAAATATGCGAACAATGAGTTTTAATACGTGGCGCACTCGATCATAATTTTTTTCAGGAAGATAAGCTTTTAATAAAGATTTTGTTTCATGTACGACTTGTTCTTTATTAAAGAGTAATAAAAAAGAAAAGACAATGGTGATAAAGGCTTGCGCAAACCATGAAAATGTTGTAGATAAAATTGTAAAAATAGAGCCGAATATATCGTTGGCTCCCCCTGAAACGAGCCATGAACTTATTTTTTTTGAGACATTATCAATCGCAAATGTACTAAAGGCGTTGATGTCTAAGTTTTTTAAGGAATCATGAATCACATCAATATTTTTTGTGACATCTAAAAGCCAAATATATAATTCATAAATCATTTGTGGAAAATTTGTCAGCAGCAATTGAATAGAAAATAAAATTCTTGGTATGACAATTCCAACAAATGCGACAAAGACGGCAAAAACGATTAGAACCGATAATACATTCGAAATAATTCGTTTGATTTTTGTATCTTTGGTGTCAAACCATTTTATCGAATAGCGCATTAGATTATTCGAAATAATATTAAACACAAAAGCTAAACCGGCTCCAAGTAAAAATGGTAAGCACATTTGTCCAATCCAACCTAAAAAACAAAAGATCTTTTCAAAATAATAGATAACCATTCCAATCAATAGTGTAAAAATTATAAGTCTTTGGTACATCTTCTCTTTTTCATGTAGGTCCACTAAAAACCACCTCAAATCGAATTTATTATACTATCTTTTAAAATGAAAATCATTTTTTTAAAATTTTTATTTACATCTTTTTTTCATAGGTGTAAAATTGCCGAGTTAAAAGAAAAAAAGTAGAGGTGAAACAAATGAGTACAAAGTACATTTTCGTAACGGGTGGTGTTGTTTCTGGTTTAGGTAAAGGAATCAGTGCAGCAAGTCTTGGCCGTCTTTTAAAGTCTCGCGGCTACAAGGTTACAAGCCAAAAATTAGATCCTTATATCAATGTGGATCCAGGAACAATGTCCCCTTTCCAACATGGTGAAGTTTATGTCACAGATGATGGTCTTGAAGCCGATCTAGATTTAGGTCATTATGAACGATTCATTGATGAAAACCTACACACGTATTCCAACCTTACCACTGGACGTGTCTATTGGAATGTCATCAACAAAGAGCGTGATGGAAAATATCTTGGTGAAACTGTTCAAGTCATTCCTCATATTACCAATGAAATCAAAAGTTTTGTGATTCGTGCTGGTGAGCATGCAGCAGCAGATGTTGTGATCACTGAAATTGGTGGTACAACGGGCGATATTGAAAGCTTACCTTTTTTAGAATCTATTCGTCAGGTGGCTTTAGAAGTAGGGCGTAAAAATTGTTTATTCATCCATGTAACGTATATTCCATATATTTCTGGTTCTCAAGAATATAAATCAAAACCAACACAACATTCTGTCAAAGAGTTACAGTCTTATGGTATTAATCCTGATATTATTGTTGCGCGTTGTGATGAAACCATTCCTCAGTCTGTGTTAGACAAAATTTCATTATTCTGTAATGTTGAAAAGCGTTGTGTGATCCAAAATAAGACACTTCCTTCCCTTTATGAAGTTCCATTTATGTTGGAAGAACAAAATCTTGCGGACATTGTCTGTGAAAAAACGGGTCTAGAAATTCGTAAACCAGATTTAACAGAATGGAAACAAGTTGTTGAAAACATTAAAGCAAGTACAAAACCTGTAAATATTGCCTTAGTTGGTAAATACGTAGCACTACATGATGCATATCTTTCTGTAAGTGAAGCTTTATATCATGGTGGTTTTGAAAATCACACCAAAGTGAATATTCAATGGATCGATTCAGAAGGTTTAGAAAATGCCAATTTAGATGAAGTATTTAAAGATACAGATGGAATTATTTTACCTGGTGGTTTTGGAGATCGCGGTATTGAAGGTATGATCAGTGTTGCCAACTATGCAAGAAATAAACAAATCCCTTATTTAGGAATCTGTTTGGGTATGCAAATTGCAGCCATTGCCTTTGCGCGTGATGTATTAGGTTTTGATGATGCCAACTCGTATGAATTTGATTCTGAAAGTAAACATACAATCATTGATTTTATGGAAGATCAAAGCAATGACATCAAAAAAGGTGGCACTATGCGTTTAGGTTCTTATCCTTGTTCTTTAAAAGCGGATACAAAAATCTGGTCTTGCTACAAAAAAGATATGATCGATGAAAGACATCGTCATCGTTATGAATTCAATAATGAATATCGCAGTGAATTCGAACGTAATGGTATGAGAATCGTTGGTACAAGTCCAGATAAACAATTAGTAGAAGCTATTGAATATGCAAATCATCCATTCTATATTGGTGTTCAATATCATCCTGAATTTAAATCTAGACCAAATCGCCCTCACCCATTGTTTGTTGGTTTAGTAAAGGCAAGTCTAGAAAACAAAGAAAGTCACAAATAGTGACTTTTCTTTTTTATATATATACCTTTCAAGTTCATCCATAGACATATTTAATATGGAAGCTACAGACTTTATATCCATTGTACTAGAAAGACGAACTATCATTGACCAAGAAATAATTTCACCTTCGTTTTTTAACAACAAAGAAAGATTTAACTATATGCATTAGAAACTAAATGTCAGATTGCCTACATACTCTTATACGAAAAAAATGAGGCTTTTTTTGAAAAAAAGAAAAATTTCTCAAATAATTTGTGAAAATAATGATATTATATACGCGACAGGAGGATACACAAAAAATGAAAATTGTCGATGAATATTTTGGATGTGACGTATTTAGTACATCTGCTATGCAAAGATATTTGCCTCATGCCGTCTACAAACAAATGATGGATGTAATGGAAAAAGGAAAAGAACTTCCTAAAGAAATCGCAGATATCGTAGCGAATGCCATGAAAGACTGGGCGATGGATAAAGGGGCTACTCATTATACACATTGGTTCCAGCCAATGACCGGTATCACTGCTGAAAAGCATGATGCGTTTATCAATCCAACTGGGCCAACATCTGTTATTTCAGACTTTAGAGGAAAAGAATTGATCAAAGGTGAACCCGATGCTTCCAGTTTTCCAAGTGGTGGATTACGTGCTACTTTTGAAGCTAGAGGATATACAGCATGGGATCCAACTTCTTTAGCTTTCGTTAAAGAAAAGACATTGTATATACCAACTTTATTCTGTTCTTACGATGGTAGTGCTTTGGATAAGAAAACGCCATTATTAAGAAGTAATGATGCATTAAATAAGGCAGCTGTTCGTTTATTGAATATTATGGGTTACAATATCCATAAAATCAAAACGACTGTTGGGCCTGAACAAGAATATTTCTTAATTGATGAAGAAATGTTTAAAGAACGTCTAGACCTATTGGTTACAGGAAGAACACTATTTGGTGCGGCCCCAGTAAAAGGTCAAGAATTAGATGATCACTATTTTGGAAGTTTATCCGAACGTGTAAAAGCCTATATGGAAGAAGTAGATGAAGAACTTTGGAAATTGGGTGTATATGCCAAAACAGAACATAAAGAAGTGGCTCCATGTCAATTTGAATTGGCACCTGTATTTACATCAACAAATATTGCGAATGACCAAAACCAACTTACAATGGAAGTTTTACAAAAGGTAGCTTCACATCATGGATTGGTATGTTTATTACATGAAAAGCCATTTGATGGTGTCAATGGTAGTGGTAAACACAACAACTGGTCTTTCTGCACAGAAGAGGGCGAAAACATTTTAGAGCCTGGTGATTCTCCAAAAGACAATATTCGTTTCTTAACAGTACTTGCAGCCATCATTAAAGGTGTAGACGAATATCAAGACTTATTAAGAATCTCTGTTGCCAGTGCTGGAAACGATCATCGTTTAGGTGCAGATGAAGCACCACCAGCTATTATTTCTATCTATTTAGGTGAAGAATTAACAGCTATCTTAGAAGCTATTGAAGCTGGAAATGAATATGTAGATACAATCGATCGTAGATTGGAACTTGGTATTTCTACCCTACCTCCAATCGCAAAAGATTCTACGGACCGTAACCGTACTTCTCCATTTGCGTTTACTGGTAATAAATTCGAATTCAGAATGCTTGGATCCAACTTAAACATTTCTTGTCCAAACACAATTTTAAATACAATCGTAGCTGAAGAATTAACACAGTTTGCGGATGAATTGGAATGTGTTAAAAAAGAAGATATGACAAAAGCCTTGATCGCATTAATTCAAAAAACATTAAAGAATCATAAACGAATTATCTTCTCTGGAAATGGATATTCAGAAGACTGGAAGAAAGAAGCACAAAGACGTGGTTTATTAGAACTTAAAACAACTGCGGATGCACTTCCTCACTATACAGATCCAAAGAATCTTCAATTGTTTGAAAAACACAATGTATATTCTGCAAGTGAATTGCACGCACGTGAAAGCATCCTTCTTACTAACTATTATCAAGTGGTTCAAATCGAAGCTAAGACGATGGCTTATATGTTGCGCAAACAAATCTTGCCTGCAATCTTTAGCTATGAGGCTAAACTAGCTCAAATCATTCAAACTAAAAAATCAAGTGGAATCGATGCACCTTTAGAAGTGAAGATTTTAAAAAATATCAACACACCTTTAGAACTCGTTTCAAACCACTTAGATACATTGGAAACATTGATTCACAAAGAAACAACAACAGAAAAACAAGCGGCTTGTTTTGCGGCCAATGAATTACTTCCATTAATGGAAACAATTCGTCAATTGACAGATTTGATTGAAACCAATGTTTCGAAAGAAGACTGGCCTTTACCAGACTATAATGACATTCTATTTAAGTCTATGCTTTAGGGAATCCAAGGATTCCCTCTTTTTTTACATTTATTTTCTGTAAATACTTGCATAAATAGTATTCAAGGTTCATAATCACTTAAAAAGGAGTTTAGTTATGACTAAATTATTCGTACACGCAAAAGTTTTGATTGATGGTGTAAGTGCTACCCCCAAATTTGATCAATTAATTTCAATTGAAGATGATAAAATCAAAGCGGTAGAAGATTATCATGAAATACAGGAAGATGTCATTGAAGTAAATACAATTACGCCAGGCTTCTTTAACTGCCATGTCCACATTCTTTATCCTGTCGGATTCGACTCAAAAAAAGAATTTAGCTTAATAGAGAAGATATTCTATGCACAAAAGCACTGTAAAGAATATCTTCAATCTGGAGTAACATTTATTCGTGTTGTAGGCACGGAAGAAAATTATGATCTACAAATTAAAGAAGCCATTCAAAATGATGTGATTCAAGGACCTCATATGTATTGTGCAGGTAAAGTCATATGTATGACAGGCGGTCATGGATGGCAAGAAGGCATTGAAGCAGATGGTAAAGATGCTTGTTTAAAAGCAGTTCGTACACAACTAAAAAGTGGTGTAGACCTCATTAAAATGATGGCTACAGGCGGCGTTATGACCAAAGGTGTAGAGCCGGGTAATGCCCAATTTAGTGTAGAAGAAATGAAGGTCATGATTGAAGAAGCTCATAAAGCAGGAAGAAAAACGGCTACACATGCCCAAGGTTTACAAGGTATTAAAAACGCCTTATATGCAGGTATTGATTCTATTGAACATGGTTGTTTTTTAGATGAGGAATGTCTTGAACTTATGAAAAAACAAAATACATTCTTAGTCCCTACCCTTTGTGCTCCTCAATGCATTATTGATAAGGGCATAGAAAATGGCGTAGCTAAGTATGCCGTTACTAAAACTTTAAAAGTAAAAGACGCTCATGTTGAAAGTGTAAAAAAAGCTTACGAAAAAGGTATTCAGATTGCACTAGGTACAGATGCCGGTACACCATTTAACTACCACAACAATACAGCTTATGAAATGGAGCTTTTGGCAAGATTAAACATTCCAAACATGGATATTTTAAAAATCGCAACAATCAATTCTGCAAGATGTGTAGGTGTTGAAAAGGACTATGGTTCGATTGAAGTAGGAAAACAAGCAGACTTAGTATGTCTTGAAGAAAATCCATTAGAGAATATTTCAAATGTAAGAAAAATCAATAGAGTTATTCAATCTGGTAAGATTGTTGTAGAAAACAATTAAAGACGGGATTATATCCAATTCCCGTCTTTTTCTATATCGATTCATTTATCGTGATCTTATTTATCTTTTTTAAAGCTACAATTTGAAATGTTTAAACAACATTCTCTTTTAATTTAAATTTTCGGGCAATAATGAATAAATCTTTTGTCCGTAACTATAATCTTCAAATGCCTTTGATATAATATCTTGGGCTAGACGTATATTCGATGTTGAAATAAAGCCATCATAAATAATGCGTCCATTAAATGGCATAATGGCTGTTTGCATCAACATAGGTGTTTTTTCTGGGGCAATGAATTGATCTAAGTTTTCATTTAAGCCTTTCACCATATAATTGATACCTTCATCATTTAATACCGTATAATTCTTTTCGTATGCCACCAACAAGAAATTTTTGCGCATACCATATCTAAAATCCGAAATGATATTTAAATTGCGGAATGTAAAATTAGAAGGATTCTTTTCGATATACTCATCAATAAAACGATCCTTATCTTTCCAGAAGACTTCAATCAAATTAACAAGTTCATCTGGTTCAATGTAGATATTTGGATCAATTTTTTTATTAGGAATAATTTGTTCGAATGAATTCACATAATCCAAGATACTAAAATATAGTTTATAGAATAAACGCGTATCTTTTTGTTCGATACAAGCATTTGTCTGAGGCTCATTTAATTGGCGCAGCTTTTCATTAAAGTGCGCCTGATCCTTCATCTTTTGATACATATCCATACTCAAACCATAATAGTTTGGCAATGCGATTTGTACAACAGCCTTATGATAGCGATTTGAAAGTGGTTTCGAAAATTGATAAAAGAATGGAATCCATTCCATCTTTTCTTCATTGAATGTACCATTTAATAGATGATTAAAGAACTCGTCTTTAAATTGAGTTACATCCAACACTTCTTTCTTTAAAGCTGTAAAGAATTTTTTAATATCCGAATTTGTCGCATCATATCCATGATAAAAAATAGAAATATAACTATCTTGATCTAAAAATTTAGGTTCGAATCTTTCGTGTTGAATACGACTATCTCGAATGCGATCTAAAATTTGATTATAGTCCCAATATACATATTCATTCGCAAAACTATCATCAATTAATTGATAATCTTCTTTTAAATAAGCCCAGAAATTAAAAAGTGCACTTTCAATAATGGATTTATAATGAAAAGAACATGCACTGCATACAGCTTGAATCAATGAGGGTTCAATAATACCGAAAGCACGAATAATGCCAAGAATGACAATGGTTGGTTCATCGTTTTCTGCCTTTTGGTCTAAATCAATGTTTTTTACAGCCAATTTTACATTCTTTTTGAATTCTTCTGGTAACTCTTGATCATAATATAAAAACTTAGAGCTTAGTGCCGTTCTTTCAAAGCGATAGCGATCATCCTCTAAATCTTGGTTGCGCAATAATCTTCTTAAAGCTTTTAATTCCCATGTCGTACAAATAGATATTAAATATTCAGGTGTATATGTTTCAATCATGTGTTCAAACATCTCTTTACGAGTCATAGAATCATAGTCAAAGTAATCATTTTGACATATTCTTTTATAAGTTTCAAAAACTTTTTCTTTGCGTAAACGATTTGCGTTTTCTAGTATACGTACCAATGAAACTCCTCCTTTTTTCGTATTATCTAAATAATTATAAACTTTAAATAAAAAAAACACAAAACAATACATTTTGTATTGCCTAAATTCATAAGTTTCCTATAATTATTTTGAGGCGTATTATGGCATTAACAATTGAAAAAGCGCAACAAATACTAGATGATTATTATGATTTAACACATACAAAATATGAGGATGACATTTCTTTGATCCATGCTCTAGAGTTTTTAATACAAGAAACAAAAAATCCTGAATATATGGTAGAACTTGGTGGTTGGTATTATGAACAAAGACAGTTTGATTTGGCGGAAGAATATTATTTAATGGCCGCTAGTCTTGAGTATGTAGATGCCTATGAATGTTTAGGATATATCTACTATTATGGTAGAGTTGGTCAACCCGACTACAAAAAAGCATTTCACTATTATAAGCTTGCCAGTGACAAAGGAAATCTTGTGGCTGCCTATAAGCTTGCGGATATGTATAAGAATGGTTATTATGTTTCAAAGGATTATTCGAAATATGTAGAAATCATTAAAAGTCTATATCCATTGATTCAAGGCGCTACAAATACTTTTGATCCGGTTCCTGAAATTTATTCTCGCCTTGCCAAAATCTATGTGGAAGAAGGTAATGAAGATCAGGCCATACAACTTTTATTGATTGCGAAAGAATTCCAATCTCAAAGATTGATTTATTCGCAATTCTTTGGAGATTTAACCATCATGAAATATATTGTGAATGATTTATATTCTCTGATTCAATTTGATCCTAACTATATGGACTTATTTGACTTATATTATGCCCTACAAAAACCTTGTAAAGTAGCTATAGAAATTCTTGGTGAGGATCATATTATTGAAGCTAAATATGAAGATGGCTTATTCTATATTTGTATGGAAAATAAAAACTATGAGGATGTAGACCAATTCTTTTTAAAAGCTAAAATAAATGGTGAACCTATATCCACACAATATGTCAATGTGAATTATATTGAGATATTAGATTAAAACAAAAGTGGTAATTACTCAAACAAAATGAGTTTTACCACCTTCTTTTTTTTGGGAAGATTGAAACAATAATTGTTTTAATATCTCATACATAATTAGGCTGTTTTCACCTCTAACTTACGTTATATGTTAGTATAAGGTGAAATCCAACAAATTTAAAAGACCTATTGCTTAAATTGAATCTTGAAGACAAAGTCTTCTCCTTCAATCACTTCATATTTCATTTTATAGTTATCTAATAGATTACGAACAATATATAATCCTAGACCATTCCCTTTTGGTTGGGTTGGATCTTGTTTGTTTTGAATATAGAAATAGTCTTGTTCGATTCCAATTTGAATTATACCCTTTTCATACGTATAGTTGATCGCATTACTAATAAGATTCGATAAAATGATATTTAGAGCCGTCTTACCAATATACATTGTTTCATCTTTTACATCATTTTGAATTCTTAATTCCTTTTGATGAATCAATACATCATATTTTTGAAGTACACGACTTAATTCATTCTTTATACAAACAATTTCTTCATCGTCTTTTAGATTTTCAATGGAATATACCGATAAAATTTGTTGGATATTCTTCGTTAAGTGATCGACTAAATCAATACAATCATCAATATAAACATCTCTATTTTTATATTTACCCACATTATATTTCATATTTTCTAAGATAATTTTAAGACTTGCCAAAGGCGTTTTTAATTCGTGGCTGGCCCCTTTAAAGAAATCGTATTTTATTTTCTCTAATCTTAAAATCTCTTTATTTTTCAATTCTAGATTGGAAATGGAATCAAGAAGTGTTTCATACAAATCATTAATTTGTGCCTTCAATTGACCAATCTCATCATTCGAATCAATTTCTAAACGAGCCTTCTTATCTAATGCCATCATTTGATCAGTTACACTTTTGATTTCAACCACATAATTTTTAATGGATTTGGCATACACAAAAGAGACAATGGCCGAAAAGCATAGAGATAGGATTAATGAGTAAGGAAGAAATTGTAAACTAAGATTTTTGGCTTGTAACTGCATGTCTGCCGTTGAAACAAATTGGAGACGAATGGTCTTTCCTGTATCCAACTTTAATTGTCTTTCCTCAATAATTAAAGAGTTATTAGAACTCTTTAAGTCGACATTTAAATTATTCTGGATCTCAACTTCATTCGATGACGTATTCTTTTTAATAAACGCTTTGATTTCATTGGTGTTAGAATAGAAATCTAAAGCTTGTTCAATATAGTCTTCCGATTTGCCATTTAAGTTTTCTGTAATTTCATTGGCCTTAGTATAGATTTCTTCTTTTCTTACATCCAAATAGGTTCTTGGAAAAATCAAATATACAAAGAGATGGATAAATAAGACAATAATAGCGATGACACTGAATGTTTGTATGCATATTTTAGGAAATATCTTTAAGTTTTTCATGATTTCTCCAATTTGTAGCCCACATTACGAATGGTCGTAATACAATCTAAGCCTAGTTTTTTACGTAATTCTTTAATATATACATCAATAACTCGATCATAAGGAACTTCTTCACTATCTTTCCAAACATGATCTAATATTTGTGCTCTAGTTAAGGCAATCCCTGCATTATCTAAAAGATATTTTAATATCTCTAGTTCTTTGGCATTGATATCAATCGTTTTACCATCTATTTTCGCCGTATAGCTTTTGAAGTTCACACAAACATTTTTATATGCAAAAATATCCTGCTTCTGTAAAAGCGCGTCAATACGAGCTTTTAATACGGGTAGTGAAAATGGTTTTTCAATATAGCCATCGGCCAAGTTTGTATAGGCATCAATTTTGAATTCTTCATTGCTGAAAGCCGTTAAGATTAAAACGGGCAAATCACTTTCTTTACGAATTTCTTTTAATACATCCAATCCATTGATATATGGAATTTGAATATCCAATATCACCAAATGAATATCTGTATTAAACTTTTCCAATGCCTCTTTACCATCTTTTGCCTGGATAATACTATATCCAGACTCCGATAGAAATTCACTTAATCCTTCGCGAATCAGTGTATCATCTTCCACTACCAATATTTTCATCATTCTTCCTCATTCATTAATTCTTTACAGTTCTTGTTTAACAAGTGTGTGGTAGCCACAACAAGTGCGACTAACATTACAATTGACATAAATATAATAACATACACTATATATTTTGGTTCAACATGAGCATCAATATGCGTCAACATCTTATTAAAGCCATCCACTTCAGCTCCACCGCCAAGTTGATTTGAGGCAGATTCTTTTGCGATTTGTTTGGCAACACCAGTGCTTACTTGATTCAATACTTTTGTGCCTAGACCTGATGCAGTTTTACTAGCGATAAAGTACGCAAAGATATAGGCAGGAATGGTTACCATACATAGTTCTAGAACAAACTGAATAAAAATCTTCGTTTTAGAAATACCTAAAGCCATTAAAATTGCGATTTCTTTTCTTCGTGCATTCATCCACATGAGCAACAATAAAGTAACAACGATACCCGCAAAGATCAAAGATCCAATAAACATTTTATTTGCGACACTATACAGACCACTTATTGATTTTTGTAGAGCCGGATAATTGGATGTACTTTTTACCAGTACATACGCATTCCAGTTAATATCTAATTTCCTTAGATTTTTAATAACTTGATCCAAATCTTTATTTCCTTTCACAAAGAATGTGGCATCTTGATATACAGCTGTTTTTTCTGTATTGCCATAAACTTTGGCAGCCGTATCCAAATCTGTGATTAGATTGTTTTCATATAATTCTTGTGCTGCTGCAACACCACCCTGATTATGACCATCAAATAAACCCTTAATGGTTACTTCTACTGTTTCATCAGCACCCTTTTCATTATCTGCATCATAGATATTTGAACGGAGTAATAGTTTATCTCCCACTTTTAAATGATTCTTTGCCGCTAAATCTTTATGCATTAAGATTTGATGTTTATCCTTACTATTTAAATGTTTGCCCTCAACTAATTTATAGGCACCCGATACAAATTTTGTTTCTTTTTTTGATTCATTCACCCCAGTAAGCATCACGGTCGATTTAAATTTAGTAAGACGCTCTTCATTTTCATTTGAAGTTAAAATGATATCATGATCGACTAAGTCAGCTACACTATTGATTCTTTTCACATATGAATCAATGTCTTTTGAAGAACAAATCTTTTCAATGTCCTTTCCCTTAACATTGCCTGCACCTCTAGGCGTGCCAAAATTGAATTGACGATTAATTTCCATTGTAAAACTATTGGTAATCGAGCCTAATGATGTATTGGACGCTTTGTTTGTCGCATCTTTAATAGAGAGTCCGACTAAACAAAGGCTTGACATAATTACAACAACAAGAAATAGAATCATTGACTTCACACTTTTTCGAGTTACATATTTAAATGCATTCTTAAACATTCTATTTCCCCCTCTTCTTTAACTTTTTATCTTTTAATTCATAGACAACATCAGCGGCATCCGCTACCTCTTTACTATGTGTCACAACAATCACACACTTATTTCTTTCTTTAGCACGAGCCTTTAAGATATCAATAATTTCACTAGCCGTATCGCTATCTAGATTTCCCGTTGGTTCATCTGCCAAGATAATAGGTGCACTGCTTGTAAGGGCACGGGCAATCGCAACTCTTTGTTGCTGCCCTCCCGATAGTTTCATTACACTACGATTGATTTGGGATTGTTCAAGTCCTAAATCTAAAAGAATGGAAGGCGAAGCTTTAGAATTGACTAAGCGTACATTTTCTAATGGTGTTAAATAATCAATCAAATTGTAATTTTGAAACACAAGACAAATATGATTCTTACGATGATTTGTATATCCCGTTTTTGAAATATCTTCTCCTTCAAATAAAATTTCACCAGAATCTGGCTCATCAAGTCCAGCTAATAAAGATAATAAGGTTGATTTACCAGCTCCTGATTTTCCAATAATCGCATAGAATTTTCCACACTCAAAGTTTTGATTTACTTCAAATAAAATATGTTCTAATTTTGTGTAACCATACGTTACATCTTTTATTTCTAATATACTCATTATTTATTTCTCCTAACTCAATTTTGATAATATTTCCCTTGGCTTTTTAATCATGATCATAAAGCTCGCAATTAGTACAGAAACGATAATAATACTCATCAGCAAGCCATAACTTAATGTGAAGCATAACGCATTATGTTTGATTACACTATAAGCACATAGAATGATTCCTGATGGAATCGATATAAATACAAGTTCGAATATAAATTGGATGATGATTTCCACCTTACTTTTACCTATAGACAACATGATACCAATTTCATGTATGCGATCTCTTAGCCATAGAACTAAGACTAAAGATAAGACAACAAGTCCACACACAATGATAGAACAAGATAGAATCTGAATCATGTGATTCATACTTTGTATAGATTCTAAAGACGATTGATAGGCATTTGTATCTTTAGACACAACATATTCACTTGATGGATATAAGGATTGAACTTGTTTTAAACGATTTGAATCTATAGTCAACTTAGTAACCATCTTAGTATCCAGAGAATTATAATCCACAAACATAGTATTCTCACTTAAATCGGATGATAAACCTGTATAGGTTTCATGTTTCTTACCTGCAAAGATGCCTTTAATGGTATAAGTATGAGAATTCAAAACTATTGTATCCCCTATTTTTAAATGATTCTTCTTAGCTAAATCCGAATGAATAAGAATAGAGTTTCTATCCTTAGAATCAATATCTTTTCCGGAAGTTAAAGTGAACACGCCACTACGAAATAAAACATTTTTTGAAGTGTTATTAGTTCCAATTACTGAAACCACATTCTTATATTCTTTAGGCAAAGAATCCAGTGTTACACCCTGCTTAATAGAAACAACCTTAGCTTCTTTTAATTTAGAAACAAATTCATATTCATACAAAGAATTTTCAAAAGATGTATGTTCAAATTCAGAACCATCCTTTTTTTGTACCACGATTGAACTATGACTTGCAGAATATAAAGATCGTTCTAATTGTGCGTTGTATGAAAGTATACTCAAACATTCATAAAGACTGATCAGGATAACCATAAGTATCAAAAACAAGATACCCGTTCTTACTTTTTTTCTTGTGATATATGCATAAGCATTATGTATCAAAACAACCAACTCCTTATCCGACACTATATTAGCAATCATTTATGAAATGTGTATGAAATGAAGTTATGAATTTTAAAAAATTAACCCCAAATGAATACCTATAATAAAGATACAGAAAGACCACTGGATAAAGTAGTTCCTCTAAGTTTATCTAATGTAAAGACACTAGTTTAATCCTTTGCGTTTGGTGAACTAGTGTCTTTTACATTTTTCTATAATCAATAATGTAATTTTTAGTAATTAAACTAAGACTCTTATATAGACAAATATACATAGAACACATCAAAGTAATAATTCTTTGAGAAATCAAGATGTAATCCTTTTCATTCAAAGGGTAGCCATTACTACATCCAGTCGCCAACCTCTATTATAAATCAATTTCAATTGTTTCTATTTCAGTGAATTAGACAAGATTAGTCTTGACTTTTATATATATCAATTGTTTAATATTCATACAGAAAGACTACTGGATACAGTGGTTCCTCTGAATTATTCTAATGTATAGACACTAGTAATCCGTTGGCTTTGGGTGAACTAGTGTCTTTTACATTTTTCTATAATAATCAATGCGATTTTTAGTAATTCAACTAAAGCCAATATAATCATGGCAACATCAATGTATAGATAAATATACATAAAACACGTCCTCCTGCAAAAAATCGAAGGATCTACCGAGAACTCAAGCAGATTTCTTTTTTTAATTCAGAGGGTTCACCGTTACTACATCCAGTAGCCAATTTCTATTATAAAGATTCAATGTGAAAATATTGTGAATTCCAATACATTTGTAACGATTGTTCCTATTTGATCTAAAATGCCTTATTTTCGTTGGATTAGATAAGGTTAGTCTTGACTTTTAAATATATCAATTGTTTAATAATCATACAGAAAGACTACTGGATACAGTGGTTCCTCTGAATTATTTAATGTCGAAAGACACTAGTTTAATCCTTGGAGTTGGTGAACTAGTGTCTTTTACATTTTTCTATAATAATCAATGCGATTTTTAGCAATTCAACTAAAGCCATTAAACACATGGCGACATCAATGTACAGATAAATATACATACAACACATCCTCCTACATAATCGGAATCTTTGAGAACTCAAGATGTCATCCTTTTAATTCAGAGGGTTCACCG
>ERZ791881.279-NODE-279-length-54692-cov-30.585665_pt1 | contig 54692 bp, 48 predicted proteins | sample MGYA00510161_ERZ791881 | MGnify/ENA primary metagenome ERZ791881 (study PRJEB30046, sample SAMN00792073) | human gut metagenome | study: EMG produced TPA metagenomics assembly of the A metagenome-wide association study of gut microbiota in type 2...
CGTTCCGTCGGCGGGGCTTTCAGCCAGACCTGCTCATGCCGCAGGAGGCACTCTTATGCAGAGGGCGTTCCGGCAGATACCATTTTCTTTTAGGGAAAAGGTTACCTGCTGGAAATCAAAGCCGGATACGGCAGAAAGGGGGAAACGGAGCATGGCGATTTTTCATTATACAGTAAAGATTGTTGGACGCAGCAAAGGAAAATCCATCATATCGGCGTCTGCTTATCTCAATGGCGATGTGATGAAAAATGAAGAAACAGGCAGGATCAGCTACTACACTTCAAAAAAAGAAGTCGTTTATACCAGCCTGATGATGTGTGAAAATGCACCACAGGAATGGCAGAATGTACCTGCTGAAACTATCAGACGGTTCCAGAAATCAGTCCGATATAAAAGAGCAGATAACAAAGAAGCTGCACTGGAAAAATTCAAACTTACTTTTCAGAAACAGCGTTTGTGGAATGAAGTTTTGAAGATTGAGAAGACCGCGGATGCACAGCTTGGCAGGTCGTTTGAGTTCTCACTACCGAAAGAATGGAACCGAAAGGAACAGATTGAATATACAACGGATTATATTCAGAAAATCTTTGTAGACAAAGGCATGTGTGCAGATTGGAGCATTCACGATAAGGGCGATGGAAACCCACATGTGCATTTACTTGTTACCATGCGTCCATTCAATCCAGACCATTCATGGGGAAACAAAGAAGTCAAAGACTGGGATTTTGTCAGAGATAATGATGGAAATATCGTGGTTGATGAGTCTCACCCGGACTGGTGGCAGGATAAAAAGAACCCTGCCCGTCATGGAATCCGAATCCCGGTATTGGACGAAAACGGTAATCCGAAAATCGGTGCAAGGAATCGTAAACAGTGGAAACGTGTATTAACCGATGCTACCGGATGGAACAATCCCAAAAATTGTGAACTATGGCGGAGCGAATGGGCAAATGTCTGTAATGCACATTTGAAAACGGAAAATCACATTGACCACCGTTCTTATGCAAGGCAGGGAAAATTTGAGATACCAACGATCCATGAGGGTGCGGATGCCAGAAAAATTGATGAGAAATTTCAAAACGGACAGACATCCTCCGCTTCATGGAAAGTGGAGGAAAACCAGATCATAAAAAGACAAAATGCACTGCTGGGTAAAATAAAGATTTCTTTTGGAAAAGTATCTGGTGCATTGACACAATGGAAGGAGCGATTGGATGACATTAGAAGAAAGCCGGGAAGTCATTCCCATGATGGAGACAATGATAAACCAGATCGAGGAACAGCAGAATCTTATGGCAGAGATGGTACAGGAATTGCAGGAACGGGACAGGCAGCTCCTGTCTTTTCAGGAGCAGAACCAGAGTTTAAAAAGCTTAAACAGCGAATTATCCAGGCTGCTAAATCTTTTGCCAGATACAGAAGAACTGCTCTCACAGATCGAGCAACAGAAAACCAGAATCGAACAGTTGGAAACCGAGAATCAGCAATGGCAGGAATTAACGCAGAAGCTGAACAGCGAGAACAGCTTATTGCAGAAACAGAACACCGAATTGCTGACCTTAAACAGCAGATAGAGAAAGTGAGGGAGCTTGATGAACGGATGCAAAGACTTAGAGAACGTCGGGCAGGTGGAAGAACTTTTGCTGATGACAGAACAGATGCAGGACGAACTGGATCAGAAAGACCAGACAATTTTGGAACTGAACAAGCAGCTAAGCGAATCGCTGACCTTGAACGAGAAATTGAACAGCGAAAACAGAGTCGAGAATATCGAAGCATTGCGGACAAGATTAAGGCAAACAGAGGAGCGATTGACCAACGAGACAGACAGAAGGAAAAGAGCCGACGCAGAAGTCGTGGCATGGAAATTTAAGTATGAAAAAGCAGAACAGGAGAAACTTTATGCACAGACACACCAAAAGACGGTAGAGGTAGCTGTTGAGAAAAAAGTGCCTTATGAGAAATGTGAAAAATGTGACCGCACTGCTTACCAGAAAGCAAAAGAAAAATGCGATAACCGCAAAAGTCAGCTGGAAAAGAAATTTAAAAATATGACAACTGGTTATGAAAGTATCCTGTTCCTACTGGCATGGTACAGCATAACAATAACCCTGTTTACGGCTATTCTTTCGCCAGTTTTCCTTAACGACTGTATCACCTTTTTCGGTGTGTTAGGAAAAGGAATGGGAAGCTTGTTTCGGGAGTTTGTCATAGGTGCAGATTCTTTCGGACAGTTAAGCAGCGGAATACCTAACCGTATCCTTTCCGGGCTTATGTACTGGCTGATCGTAGCTATTGTTATGGGAATTTTATTTATAATAACCGGATTACTGATAGTTGGGATTGGCTATCAGGTTGGAAAAATCTACCGGAAATATTGCTGGGATATCCTCAGTATAATAGTGGCGATAACGAGTGCAGCTATTGTAATTTACTTTGGAGAATGGATAAAATCTGTTATTCCTGTAAATCTTATCACGCTGTTGCTACTGGTGCATGTGATTTATATTGGAATTCGATGCTATGTGAAAGACTGGCAGGAAGAACGGGGATATTATTAAGAGTAGGTCGGACAGCTAAATTTTTAAAGCTGTCCGATTTGTGCATAAAAATAAAATTTATTCGTTTGGATATTACTTTATTGGTTTTATTATAATAAAGCCAATTATAATAAGAAATAGTGTTAGTATCCATGAAATAGGAAAAGCATAATACAGAATATTTAACTGGCAATGCTGCCTGAAAATAGTATATATCCAGAGGATACGAAAACAACAGGTTCCTATGATAGTTGCAATAGCCGGGTATAAAGAGTGCCCAGTACCTCTTAATACACCTGTCGGAATCTCATAATAAAATGAACGCAGGCAGCGAAGCAACTGCGTTCATGAGCAAGTAGCGAAAGCGGATTGCGAATGTCCTATTTATATAACGTATACAAATGTAAATGGATATCTGATCCCGAATCTCACCTATAAATCCGGTGAGCAGATGGAGCAACTTGGCAAGTATGGTTTTCTTCACAGAGATTATCTGAAGAATCATCGAAATTCAACTTATCAGGTGATGCTTCTGCAGGACACCATTGGAGAGCATCTTCTGGAAGTAGACAAGGCAGCCAGAGAACGGGAAGAAGCGATTCTGAAACAGCTAGAGAAAAAAGAGCCTTTGCCGGATAAAGAGAAAGATCAGATTGTCTGGGTATGATCTGGTTACGGACAGTCCGACAAAGAGAATCTATGAAGCAGTGAAGCGTATTCCGAAAGGACATGTGGCAACTTATGGGAAGATCGCAGAGATGGCGGGAGACCACAGAATGGCAAGAGCCGTGGGCAATGCACTGCATAAGAATCCGGATCCGGAACATATTCCGTGCTTCAGAGTGGTCAATGCGAAAGGTGAACTGGCCGGGGCATTTGCGTTTGGTGGAGAGGATGTACAGGCAGAACTTCTTCGAGCGGATGGAGTTGAAGTGATAAATGGAAGGGTAGATTTGGGAAAATATGGAATATGTGTCTGCGGAAATCTGGGAAAAAATTCCGGAAGATATTAAGAAGATGATAAATTTTCAGCGGATCAGCTGTTAACAATGGAATAAAAGCTTGACAAATTTCTAAATTTTTATATAATTATCAAAGGTAATTAACTGTGATAATTACTAGAAGTGCCATGAATGCAAAAGAAAGTATAAGTGGTGATTTTACTGATAATATATAAGGAGGACAGAATATGACAAGTGAAATAATAAAAAGGATGTTCGATGCATGTTATCAGGCAAAGCGGACCCGGGAGATGCTCCCACCGTTGCCCGAAGGTGTTCGTTCATCCTTTATTCAATATCTGGATACGATACAGTCTTTGGAAGGACAGGGCGTACAGGTAAAGGTGTCGGATATCAGTGATGCAATGGAGCTTCCAAGACCGGGAGTTACAAGAACTGTCAAAGAGATGGAAGAAAAAGGATACCTTAAGAAAATGGCTTCTGAAGCAGATGGACGTGTCACATACATAGCTGTTACAAGAAAGGGAACAAATCTTTCGCAGAAATATGACGAACAATATTTTAAAAGTCTGCTCCCTTACATGGAAGAAATCTCGGACGAAGATGCAGAATGTATGATACGGACGATAGAGAAATTTTATCAGATCATGTGCGAAAGGAGAAAACATTACGATGAACGATAAGGCAGATTTTACACAAGGAAGCATACTTAAAAAACTGATTGCATTTATGATACCGGTGCTGGGATCATTGATCCTGCAGGCGGCATACGGTGCAGTGGATCTTCTGGTAGTTGGAAGATTCGGTTCTACATCCGGGCTTTCAGCGGTTTCTACGGGAAGTCAGGTATTGAATCTTGTAACTTTTGTAGTGACACAGTTTGCAATGGGTATTACGGTACTGATTGCGAGATATCTCGGTGAAAAGAGACCAGAGCAGATTGGATCGGTCATTGGCGGATCAGCAGTTGTATTTACGATGATTGCAGTCGGATTATTTATTGTTATGGTTGGATTTGCACATCCAATCTCAGTCCTGATGCAGGCTCCGAAAGAGGCGGTTGAGCTGACCTCGGTATATGTGCGTATCTGCGGAGGCGGTATTTTCTTTATTGTTGCATACAATCTTTTATCAGCAATTTTCCGTGGACTGGGGGACAGTAAATCACCGTTGCTATTTGTATTTGTTGCATGTATTGTAAATGTGATCGGAGATATAGTACTTGTGGCAGGATTTCATATGGACGCAGCAGGTGCGGCGATTGCAACTGTTACAGCGCAGGCACTCAGCGTAGTATTTGCTATTGTTATTCTGATCAAAAAGGAACTTCCATTTAAGATTACCAGAAAAGATTTCGGGTTGAATAGTCAGTGTAAGAAATTCCTAAAGATCGGACTTCCGCTTGCACTGCAGGAGTTCCTGACACAGATGTCCTTCCTGGCACTTTGTGCATTTGTGAACCGGCTTGGCCTGGAAGCTTCTTCGGGTTACGGTGTTGCATGTAAGATTGTCAACTTTGCGATGCTGGTTCCAAGTGCGCTGATGCAGTCGATGGCATCCTTTGTATCTCAGAACATCGGAGCAGGCAAGGCAAAGCGTGCGAAGAAATCCATGTTTACCGGAATCGGTGTTGGCCTGGTTGTGGGATGTATAGTATTTTTATTGGTGATGTTTGGAGGCGATATACTGGCAGGGTTCTTCACAACGGATGTAGCCGTTATCCAGAAAGGGTATGCATATCTGAAAGGATTCGCACTGGAAACAATCGTGACAGCAATTCTGTTCAGTATGGTCGGATATTTCAATGGTAATAACAAGACGGTATGGGTAATGACACAGGGATTAATCCAGACATTGCTGGTACGTCTTCCATTTGCCTATGTGATGAGTATCCAGCCGAATGCAAGCCTGACGAAGATCGGTCTTGCGGCACCAGTATCGACAATGGTGGGAATCGTGCTAAATGTTGGATTTTATATTTATCTTGACCGTGCAGAGAAAAAAAGTAACGCTTTATAAATCATTATATGTTTAAAAAAGGGAGCGGGAGAGACACTGCAGGTAATTGCTTGAGACCAAGGGAATGCTTCTGGATGATGCATACAGCGTATCAGCTGGTTATATAATGTCAGTGACCAGAAAGCAGCAAAGCTGATAGAGGATACAGATAAAAGGCGTATGACAAATTATAACTTTTATACCGGGCAGAAGTGGGGAAAGGCCAGCAATTACACGTTGTGTCTGAACAGTTCACAGCTTGGATATGGCAGATGTGAAGCGGTTATTATGGAGTGCGCGAAATAAAAAATCCGGTTATAGTAAAATCCCATCTTTGGCAGTTGGAAAGAAAAAATGGCTGCATACCAAGCAAAATCAAGGTGTGCAAAAAAAATCTCAAATAATTAGCACTCACCTCTTGATCAAGCAACTTTTTAGGCAATAGACTTTACTCTTTGGCTTGCAGAAGAGGACAATCTTGCGTTGCTGGCGGATGCCGTTGGCTTGGAGATAACCTTTGATGAAACTGAGTCCAGCGTTGGAGATTTTAATGTAGACATTTATGCAACTGAAACAGGAACGGACAGAAAAACCATTATTGAAAATCAGCTTGAAGATACAGACCATGATTACCTTGGTAAATTGATTACATATGCCTCCGGCAAATCTGCCGATATTGTAATTTGGGTTGTCAAGAGAGCCAGAGAAGAACATCGCTCTGCAATTGAGTGGCTGAATAATCACACCGATGAGAATATTGCGCTCTTCTTGGTAGAAATCAAACTATACCAAATAGGCAGTTCGGATATCGCCGTTAAATTTGAAGTGGTAGAAAAGCCTAATGACTGGACAAGAAAGCCAACAGAATCCTTATATCTTATTCGGCAAATTTTTAAAATAAGGATAAGTGGTCTGAACAGTTCGATTGGGCGATGGACGTTGCCCTGAAGATGAAAAATACCTTCAAGAAATACTTATAAATAATAATCGCATTTGGTATACTTCCTGAAATGATTTTGAGACGTATACCATATCAGATTGCAATCCGACCATTTCAAACACCATATTTCAGAGAAATTGCATTGGCGATGAAAGATCGGACCAAAATTACTCCAGCAGTTAAAAAGTTCACAGAATATTTAAAATATAGGAACATTGATTAAATACTGAATCAAAACTAAAAAGTTTTCATTTGAAATTAATATGCAAATGGCTCAGTATTATTCAAACAAGGTATATTAAGAAACTTGCTTACCATCAATTATAGTAATTTTGATTAAGTAGCCTGTATGTGAAATAAAGAATACAGGCTACTTGTATTTTATAATTCTAATGAATCTTCCGCATCTACCCACATCTGCAAATTTCCATCAAGATATAATCTTGCATATTCAAGAGGTTCATCAATGGCGAGTGCGTTTAATGCACAGTCTGATCCTGGTGTGGTTTTTAAGTCCTTTTCTGCTTCCCAACAGTCAATGCGAAGCATATAGCCTGCACTGGTATAAACATCAATGCTGTTTCGTCCGGGATTATATTCTGCAAATATTGTTCTCATCGTATCTTATCTCCTTATCGATCAATAAATCATCTGTTACAAAAATCAGAAGCATTTCAATCAGTTCACCATATCACTTTTATTTTGTGTTATACTGTTTTATATAATTTTTTTGCCCTTGTATTTTCCCTTATCAGTGTTCGTAAACACTGGTAGGACGATATAACACAAGGGAAACAATAAGGGAAAGCTCACCTGCGACAAATCCAGTGTTTTCAAGGAATTGCGGAGAATTTAATAACAAAATATAACAGTTATTAAATCTCTTAAAACAGGTGAAATCTCAATCGGAATTTACACCGCCATGGGCGGCGGCGCCAGGATGTGGCTGGGAATTCTTCTGATCTGCTTCCTCCTTCCGGCTGTCCTGACTCTGATTTTCGGCGCTGTTCTCCGGAAAACCGGCTGGATCAAAACAGGGGATCTGAAGCTGGATCTGTAATCAAATGAAATCAAAAAACGCGTCCTGCATTCCGGTTTTTCCGGCTGCAGAACGCGTTTTCTTTTTTCTTCTATAATCTCAAAATCCTATTGTTTTAAAACCTCAATGGCCTTCTGTACCTGATTATCCCGATCCAGAGGAACATCGTACTGTCCAATCAGATCCTCATCCAGCTCTAACGGAATCTCCACATCCGGCTCCAGACCTTTTTTGTGAATATCATGACCGGCCGGAGTGTAATAATGGGCTATGGTTACCTTCACAGCAGAACCGTCATCCAGAGGCAGAAGCGCCTGCACGATTCCTTTTCCAAAGGAGGTGGTTCCCACCAGGGTTGCCATTCCATAATCCCGCAAAGCTCCTGCAAACACCTCGGAAGCGCTGGCTGACATTCCGTTGATCAAAACTGCAATCGGCATATTCAGCTCATGTCCGTCATCCATCGGATATTCCGGATTGGATCCGCTTCCCTCAAACAGAAGCTTTCCGTCCTGACAGTAATACCGGTCGCCTTCTCCGTTTTTGTCAGCAGTGCTGAGAATAGTTCCGTCGTACTGATCCTCCGGCAGAAGATAGGCCGCCATCTTCACACAGGCATCCACCACACCTCCCGGATTATCCCGCAAATCAATCACCAGGCGTTCCATTCCCTGTTTTTCCAGAGAATCAACTGCAGAAATAAACTGATCTGCTGTTACCAGGTCAAACTGGGTTACCATTACATAACCTGTTTTATCGGGAAGAAGCTGGGATTCCACAGTCACACTTTCCACCATGCGGCGTTCCACCGTAGCAGAAATCTCCTCACCGTCTCTTAAAACCGTCAGGTCCACAAAGGTACCTTCCTCACCGCGGATATACTGGGAAACCAGGGTATCCAGCTCCTGATCATACACATCCAGCGCCCCTACCTTGTAGAGAATATCGCCTTTTTTCAGTCCTGCCTCTTCTGCAGGAGAACCGGGAAATACTCTCAAAATAGTAATAATTCCCGTCTCAAGATTCTGGCTGACCTGAACGCCGATTCCGCAGTAAACGCCTTCCGTTTCCTCTGTCATGGCCCGGTATTCTTCAGCTGTATAATAGGTGGTATAGGGATCCTCCAGACCTGCCAGCATACCTTTGTAAATTCCGGCTTCCATCTGTTCCGTATCCACATTTTCCTCAAACAGGAAATAGTTATCCACCACCTGCTCCAGCAAATCCAGCTTATTGCCGATTCGCTGATAATTCAGGGATTCCTCCTCCGGACTTCCGGAGCTTTCGATGATTCCGGCTATGCCCTGCCCGCCCATGACTGTATGGCCGATAATGGAAATCCCTGCTGCAATTCCCACTATCACCAGACCTGCAAAAGAAGTTACCAGAGCGCCTACCAGAACACCCTTCCAAAATTTGTTTTTATTTTTCTTTTCGTTTTCCAAATATGTCACCTGTCTTTCTGACCGTTCTCTTCTGATTTTCCTCAGAAAAAGAACGCCGTTATTTCCATCACGGACTTACATACGTCTGAGGATTCACATAGCGTCCGCCATGACGGATTCCAAAATGAAGGTGAGGTCCCGTAGAATATCCTGTGGAACCAACCTTGGCAATGGTCTGTCCCTGACTGACCTGCTGCCCCTCAGAAACCAGCAGCTGGGAACAATGCATATACACGGTATAAACGCCGCCTCCGTGATTCAGCATAATATAATTTCCAGCTGAATAGCTGTATGTAGACACCACCACCGTCCCGGCTGCAGATGCCACAATGGCCGAACCGCTGCCGGCACCGATATCAATTCCCTGATGGTTGGTGGACGCCCCTTCCGTAGGCGAGCTTCGCCCGCCGAAACCAGAAGTAATCCGACTGCTGGAAGGACAGGGCCATATAAAGTTAATATCTCCCAGATTTACAGTTTTATACGATTTGCCGGCCGCCTCGGCCGCCTTTCTCGCCTCTTCTTCCTTCCGCTTAATCTCTGCTTCCAGCTGTTTGATTTTATTCTCCTGGGCAGCCAGATCCTTTTCATATTCCTCTATCTGGCCTTCTGCTGCGGAAATCTGATTTTCCACCCCCCGGAGTTCTCTGCTCTTCTCAGAAAGAAGGGTTTCCACCGACTGGTGCTTCGCCTGAGTCTGTTCCTGCAGGCTTAAAAGCTCTGCATGCTCCTCCTGAAGCTTCACCTCATGAGCAGCTATCGTTTCCCTGGTTGCCTCATATTCATCCATCTTTTTTCTGTCATAATCAGAAATTTTCTGGATATACTCCGCCCGATTCATAAACTGGGCCATATCATCTGACTGAAGCAGCATATCCATGTAACTGGTTTCGCCCCGCTCATACATATATTTGATCCGGAGCTTCATGTCTGCATACTGCTTTTCCTCAGTTTCCCTTGCCGCCTCCAGCTCCTGTCCGGTTCGGGCAATCTCCTCTTCCTTACCGGCAATATCTCCGGAAAGCTGCTCCAGCTCCTGATCCAGCCGCATCAAATCGCCGTCCAGCTGCTTTACATAGGCGGCTGTATCGTGCTTCAGACCCTCCAGATTCTTTAAAGCTGCTTCAACCTTCTTCTTTTCCGCCTCCATGGAGCTGACCTTTTTCTTCGCAGCCTCCACATCCTTTTTTGTTGCATAGGAAGGAAAAAGACCTGTGGTAAGAATTGCCGCAAAGCTGATCCAGAGAAGCCCCCATTTTTTCCATGCTTTCATTCTTCCACCTACACTTTCAGGGATTTGCGAATGGTGAAAAAGCTTCCGAAAAAGCCGATTCCCACACCAAGAGCCATGGACACTGCCACCATAACAGGATAAATATCACCGATGGGAATAAAATACAGCATATTAGACAGGATATGAAACCGCTCCACCAGATAGACCACCATCTTTGTATAAAGCACATACATTCCTGCCAGAGGTATCACCGCTCCGATCAGGCCAATTACCACGCCCTCCACAATAAACGGAGCGCGAATCATAAAATTTGTAGCTCCGATAAAACGCATGATCTGGCTTTCTCTCCGGCGAAAGGCCGCCGCCACGGAAATCGTGTTGCTGATCAGAAAAACCGCCACTGCCAGAAGCACCCCGATAATCGCAAGGGACAAGGCTCCCAGCATTTTATTAAAGCTGGAAAATCCCGCTGCAGTAGTGCTGGAATAATTCACCTGGCGCACTCCGCTGATCCCCTGAAGATAAGCTGCAAAATTTACCTGTTCACTGATATCATTCAAAAAAATCACATAGGAGGCAGAACCTGCCAGAGGATTGTCCTCTGCAAAGCCCTCGGCCAGCTCCTCATGTCCGGCAAAATATTCTGCCTTAAAGCTGTCCCAGGCCTCCTGTGCAGATACATAATTCATCTCCCGGATTTCCGGCCGTTTGCCAATCTCGTCTCCCAGAGCCAGAATCTCTTCCTCCGTCAGATTCTCATCAAAGAGAACCGTAATTCCCACTGTGCTCTCTACATGGTGTACCATAAACCGGATATTTGCAACAATTGAGAAAAATAAACAAAATAAAAAAATACACGCAGAAATCGTTGCCACCGATGCCAGCGAAAACCAGATATTTCTGCATATATTTTTCAGTCCCTGTTTCATGCAATACCAACATGTACTAAAGCTCATCCGTATGACCACCTCTCACTTCATCGCTGACAAGCCTTCCGCGATCCAGAGTAATCACACGTCCGCCTATCTGATCTACCAGTTCCTGGCTGTGAGTCACCACAACCACCGTTGTTCCTCTCCGGTTAATCCGTTTCAGAAGATTCATAATCTCTATGGCATTCTGATAATCCAGATTGCCCGTAGGCTCATCTGCCAGAAGCACCTCCGGACGGTTAATCAGGGCGCGGGCAATCGCCACCCGCTGCTGCTCACCTCCGGAAAGCTTCTGGGGCTCCATCTTGTATTTCGATGAAAGCCCCACCAGCTTTAACATTCTGGGAACAGACTCGCGGATACTTCTGGAAGAGGCCCCTACCACCCGCTGGGCAAAGGCCACATTCTCAAATACATTCCGATCCTGCAGAAGCCGGAAATCCTGAAATACAACCCCCAGCTTCCTGCGGAACTTCGGCACATACCTCCGCGGCATCTTCTGCAGATCCATATCATTGATCACAATCCGGCCCGAGGTCGGCTCTGCCTCCTTCAGCATCAGCTTCAGAAGGGTGGATTTGCCGGAGCCGCTCCGCCCCATAATAAATACAAATTCCCCGTCTTCAATGGTAATATTGATGTCCCGCAAAGCCTTGCCGCCGTTTTCATAGGTCTTGCTGATATTGGATATTTCAATCATAATTAGTAATCCAGGCTCTCCATATACTTCATGTACTTCACAACCATCAGAGCAATCTTAAAGGTAATCGCATCCTCGAATACTCTCAGATCCAGACCTGTGCTCTTCTGCAGCTTATCCAGACGGTATACCAGAGTATTCCGGTGAATATAAAGCTGACGGGAAGTCTCGGAAACATTCAGGCTGTTCTCGAAGAACTTGTTGATGGTGGTAAGAGTTTCCTCATCAAACTCGTCCGGAGACTTTCCTTCAAAGATCTCACGGATAAACATCCGGCACAGAGGCAGGGGAAGCTGATAAATCAGACGTCCGATACCCAGATTGCTGTATGCCACCACATTCTTTCCGCTGTAGAAAATCTTGCCCACATCCAAAGCCATCTTTGCTTCCTTGTAGGATCTGGAAACCTCCTTGATATCGCCTACAATGGTACCATAAGCCACATGTACCTTGGTCATGGCCTCTGTATTCAGCATATCGAGAATCATGTTGGCTGTCTTCTCCAGCTCGCTGTAATCCTCTCCGGCCTTGACCTCCTTTACCAGAATGATATTCTTTTCATCTACCGCAGTGATAAAATCCTTGGTCTTGGATGCAAACAGACTGCGCACAGTCTCCAGTGCATTCACATCCTTTTCATGCTTGGTCTCAATCAGGAATACCACGCGCTTCACATTGGTTTCAATATGAAGCTTTTTCGCACGGTTGTAAATATCCACCAGAAGCAGGTTGTCCAGCAGAAGATTCTTGATGAAATTATCCTTGTCAAACCGCTCCTTATATGCTACCAGAAGATTCTGAATCTGGAAAGCAGCCAGCTTTCCTACCATATATACATCGTCACTGCCGCCCTTTGCCAGCAGAATATACTCCAGCTGATGCTCATCAAATACCTTAAAAAACTGATATCCGGAAATCACCTGGCTGTCCGCCGGAGAATCTACAAAAGATAAAATGGAGCTTTCATACTCCTCTGCATCCGGAAATGTAGAGGCCAGTACCTTTCCCTCCGTGTCGCAGATACACAGATCAATTCTGGTAATTCCCTTCAAGCCGTCAATGGTTGTCTGAAGAATCTGATTTGAAATCATAACGCACGCTCCTTATAGTGAATTTGTTGATAATCTCGATGATCCGTAAAAACTGTCAAACTTAATACGATCCTAACTTATATCTTAATGCAAAATTTAAAAAAAAGCAAGCGAGTAATGATACTCGCCTGCTTAAATTTACATGATAAAACACATATCTTAGTTCACGATTACCTGCTCGGTATCCTTGTCGAATACGTGAATCTTGCTCAGATCCAGAGCCAGCTTTACAGTATCGCCAGGTCTTGCAGTGGTTCTCGGATTTACACGAGCGGTGCAGTTTGCTTCGTTTACATCGAAGTACAGATATACTTCAGCACCAAGCATCTCGTATACACGGATGGTTGCGTCGATTACGCTCTTCGGGGATGCTGCCAGATAAGCCTCGTCATCATGCAGATCCTCAGGACGGATACCCAGGGTAACGGTCTTGCCGTTGTAGCCCTTCTCCTCCAGTACTTTGCCTTTTTCTGCCGGCAGAGCGATGGTGTGACCGTCAAAGGTCAGGGTAACTTCAGCGCCGCTCTTTCCAACAACAGCATCAATCAGGTTCATCTGCGGAGCGCCGATGAATCCGGCAACGAACTTGTTGCAGGGCTTGTCATACAGATTCTGCGGAGAGTCAACCTGCTGAACTACGCCGTCCTTCATAACTACGATTCTGGTACCCAGGGTCATAGCCTCGGTCTGGTCATGAGTTACGTAGATGATGGTTGCGTTCAGTCTCTGATGCAGCTTGGAAATCTCAATACGCATCTGGCCTCTCAGCTTAGCATCCAGGTTGGACAGCGGCTCATCCATCAGGAATACCTTAGGATTACGAACGATTGCACGACCCATAGCTACACGCTGTCTCTGACCACCGGACAGAGCCTTCGGCTTACGATCTAACAGATGGGACAGGTCAAGGATTCTTGCTGCTTCCTGAACCAGCTTGTCAATCTCATCCTTCGGAGTTTTTCTCAGCTTCAGACCGAATGCCATGTTGTCATAAACGGTCATATGCGGATACAGAGCGTAGTTCTGGAATACCATTGCGATATCTCTGTCCTTCGGCTCTACGTCATTTACCAGCTTACCATCGATGTACAGCTCACCGGAAGAAATGTCTTCCAGACCTGCGATCATACGAAGGGTGGTGGACTTACCGCATCCAGACGGTCCTACGAAGATGATGAATTCCTTATCAGCAATTTCAAGGTTAAAATCTTTTACTGCAACAAACCCGTTCGGGTAAGCTTTGGTTACATTTCTCAGTGATAAACTGGCCATACTTTCTCCTCCTGATTGATGCTGTTTCGCATCTCTTTTTTCTGTATTAATGATACAATATAAAAAATTTTTCCGCCATATTGCAAATGCCCAAATTCAATTTCCCCTTTTTGGCACATTTGCTTAACTGAAAAAAAAACTGCTGAAAACATCAAATTCAGGTAAGGAATTCCCTTCTTTTACTGTCTAAATTCGATAAAACCTTCCCCCAAAACCTCCCTGGCATCACTGACAATTACAAAAGCTTGTGAATCATGCCCAACAACCAGCTCTTTTAATTGTACAATTTCTTTCTTTGATACCACACAAAAGAGGATTTCCTTCTGATTTCCGGAGTACATGCCTCTGGCAGAAATTCCCGTGGCCCCCCGCTTCATCTCTTTCATAATCAATTCCGCCAGCTCCTCGCTTTTGTCTGAGATGATAAATGCCACCTTGGAAAACTTCATTCCTTCTATAATACCGTCCGAAACCTTTGCCATGGCAAAAATGGCAATCAGGGCATAAAGCGCATAGGTAATGCCAAAGACAGAGGCTCCGGCAAATACTACCATTGCATCCAGCACCTGCATAATCTGGGCAATCGTATAGTGGGGAAGCTTTCTCTGAATCAGAGCTGCCAGCATGTCCGTTCCCCCTGTCGTTGCCTGACAGAGGAATACCAGTCCTGCGCCTACTCCTGTCAGAATTCCCCCGAACAGAGCCGTCAGCAGAAGATCATCCATGAGAAACGGAATTTCCGGAATCAGATACAGAAAAACGGAAAGGGCCACAGTCGCAGTCAGAGTCCGCTTGATAAACTGCCAGCCCTTCAGGCGGATTGCCGCCAGAAACAGAGGAATATTCACTGCCGTATTGGTGATCCAGAGTTCAATCCCCAGCTTCTCCTTCACAATAATGGCAATACCGGCTGCTCCTCCTGTAACAAGGCCAATGGGATCGTAGATGTTTTTAATGGCAAAGCCCATGATAAATGCGCCAAGCAGAATCAGCGCATAATCACGGGCCGCAGATTTGTGTCTGAAATTCATACCTTCTCCCTTTCTGAGGAACCGGTCAGGATATCTTCTTTGCAAGGACATGGATCAGATGCTCGTCCTCATCATGTCCGTTTCCTTCTGTCACCCAGATCTTCTGGATCTCCAGACGTCCTGTTTCTTTCAGAAGACGTTCCAGCTTTTCCTGTGTATACTGGCAGAAATAACGTCCGTTCTGAATTCCTTCAAAATCTCCCTCCTGGAAAGAGAGGTAGAGGATTCCGCCCTGACAGAGAGCTTCAATCACGCGCTCCATCACACTGCCGATTTCATCCTCCGGCACATGAATCAGCGCTTCATTGCCCCAGATTCCGTCAAAAACCTCGTCGAACTCCATCTCCTCATAAGCCATGTTTAAAACCTCCAGGCCTGTATGGATCTCTGCCAGCTTGCACATTTCCTCGGAGGCATCCAGAGGGGTCACATCAAATCCCTGCTCATAAAAAGCCAGGCTGTCACGCCCGGAACCGCAGCCCAGATCCAGAATGGTATCTCCCTCTTCCAGATAACCGGTAAAGGCTTTTCGCTGCTCCTCCATATCCAGTTCCACTGTCTGTTCAAAAATTGCGGATGCATATTTATTGTAGTATCCTATCGTGTCCAATTGGGTCCTCCTATATTCTTTCAATGGTTTTTTCCGTAATCCGGATTTTATTTTCTTTCAGCAGACGTCCTACCGCCCGCTTGAATGCATTTTTGCTCATCTGAAACTCCCGCTCAATCGTCTCCGGTCTTGCCTTGTCATTGAAGGGCAGAACGCCGTCAAATTCGTCAATCACCTTCAGAACCAGCCGGGCATCCTCATCCATCTGCATATATGCTTTCCGGCGGGGTGACAAATCAAGCTTTCCGTCCTCTCTGACCTTCATAACCCGGGCTTCCACCGAATCTCCGGGATGGTAATTTCCATAAAGCTCCTTCTTGGGAATCAGACCGTAATACCGGTTGTCCACAGCAACAAAAGCGCCCAGGGTTTCACTGATTTCATAAATCACACCCTTTACCCAGTCATCCTTCTGATAAGGAGACTCTGCGCTCATATAGGAATATACATTCATGGTAGCAGCCAGACGCCCGCTCTTGTCGATGTAGAGAGCCACCAGGCATTCCTCACCGGGGCGTACCTTGTGATTCTGCTCCTTAAAAGGAAGCAGCAGATCCTTCTCCAGTCCCATATCCAGGAAAGCGCCGATTTTTACCACATCTTTAACAGGAAGCACCGCCGTCTCTCCTACCTGAAGCCTTGGCTTTCCGGAAGTGGCAATCAGACGATCCTCTGAATCCTTATAGACAAATACCTCCAGGCTGTCTCCTACCTTGGTTCCCTCGGGAACCTGCTTCCGGGGCAGAAGAACTGCCCGCTTCTCATCCCCCGGCTCTCCCATATACACGCCGAAGTCCTTCTCTCTCTGTACTGTCAGGGTCTGAACTTTTCCTAATTCTATCATATATACTCTCTTTCTGGCTGTTCCCTCACAACCGTGGTCCTTCGCTTTCGGCCCTCATCCATACAACTGCATAGGCCGTTCCTTCTCTGTCGCAGAGGGATACCGTATAATCGCTTCCCTCTCTGCTGATACAGGGAATCATCTCATCCCCCTGCACAGCTGCCTTTTTGTACTCTACCCGCAGCTCCCGGATACGGATATCCTCCGGCAGAGCCTCTCTGGCAATAGCCACATACTGGGCATTGTTTACATGGCGGTTGGTATCAATGTGATGGGGCAATACTGTAATCACCGGCATCTTCACCGCATTTTCCGGAACAGGAATTCTTCTGGGCGCATAATCCATCTCCAGCCGTTTTTCCTCTCCGCTTCCATAACCGCGGATGTCGCTCTCCTGAGCACGGACCGGACGGCCTGCTTCTGTGTCAAAGAAAAACCAGATGGAATTGGCCTTAACCAGATAATTTCCCTTTTTATCGCAAATCGTAAAATTTCGGTATCCGTAAATCCCCTTAAAATCATAGGGCCAGGTACTTACAATAATTTCTTCTCCCAGTCTCGGATACCTTTCGATTACAATCTGCCAGGAAGACAGCCACCATGCACGGTGGTGTTCCTGAAGATACGTAACGCCAAGATTCAAATCCTCAGACTGAAAGGTAGAGCAGTCCTGCAGGTAATTGATGATACCTGTCACAGACAGCTCCTGGTTCTGATCCACCTCACTGTAGCGGATCCTGCTTTCAAACGAATACATGATTTCTCCTGTGTTATTAGCTCATTTCCTCTTATTATCTCATATTCCTTAAGGAATCACAACTGTTTTTTCTCTGTACTGCATGATTTTGTACAGAAGCTCCGGGCAGAATGCAAACGAGGAGCCGGAAATTTTCCGGCTCCTTATCAGAATAGTCTGATTTGTTTATTTTTCGCAGATTTTAACAACTACTTTCTTAATCGGAGAAGGCTCGCCTGCTGCTGCTTTGGGCTTATGGCCGTCCCAGGGATTGAAAATCATATATTCGCCGGCTTTTACAACAACCTTCAGACCCGGATTGCTGTTGTCAAAAATCACAACATCCTTTTCCGGATTGTACGGAGTCTTCACAGTCAGATCCTCAACCGGAGCATAGGTCATGGTCTCCTGTCCTTCGATGATGTACTGAATATCTGTGTAATTCTCATGGGCCTCAAACTTTGCCTCTTCCCACGGAATTGTTGTGTAGCTCATAACATTGGCATAAACCATCTTGCCGTCAATTTCGTATTTGCCGTTTTCCAGAGAAGCCAGATCCTGACTCTTCAGCCAGTCCACTGCCTTTGCATAACGTCCTTCAATTCCCAGATTGCGATAAAAATCCAAATTCTTTGCCTGATCAAAAATCATGATAGCATCCTCCTCTGTTTCATATTCCAGAGCCGTCCTCTTCGTCCAGCCCCGTATCATTCTGATAAGCTGCTCTTATCTCAGCTCAGTGGTCGGAATCACATCCATATCGTCGAATTCCTGATTCTCGCCGCCCATAGCCCAGATGAAGGTATAGTTGCTGGTGCCTGCGCCGGAATGAATGCTCCAGGACGGGCTGATAACAGCCTGCTCATTCTGCATTACAATGTGGCGGGTTTCATTGCCCTCACCCATCATGTGGAATACTACGTTGTTCTCCGGAATCTCGAAGTACATGTAGATCTCCATTCTTCTCTCATGAGTGTGGGACGGCATGGTGTTCCATACACTGCCCGGCTCCAGTACGGTCATACCCATGGACAGCTGGCAGGTCTCCAGTACGGACGGATGGATAAACTGATTGATGGTTCTCTTGTTAGAGGTCTCCATAGCGCCTAAAGGCTTCTTTGCTGCATCATTAATGGAGATAAAGGTGGTCTTGCATGCCTTGTGAGCCGGAGCACTTACCATGTAGAACTTAGCCGGATTTGCTGCGTCCTCACTGGCAAAGGTAACCTCCTTGGTTCCCTTGGTAATGTACAGGCAGTCCTTATATCCCATCTTGAAGGTCTCACCGTCTGCTACAATGGTTCCTGCACCGCCGATGTTGAAAATACCGATCTCTCTTCTCTCCAGCAGATAGTGGGTTCCAAAGTTTTTCCATACGTCGATGCCCTTATCGATGGAAACAGTCTCGGTGGTAGGCATACAGCCCAGGGTTACCATACGATCAACGTGAGAGTATACTGCTACTATTTCATTCGCAACATAAAGATTTTCAATCAGGAATTCTTTTCTGGTTTCCTCTGTGGTATAGCGCTTAAAATCTTTCTGATTTGCGGAATAACGAATATCCATGTGTATCAATCCTCCATACATTTCATTTTCTGACAAGATCAAACAGTCTTATCTGTTTACCATTATAAGTGATTTCAGAAAATATGCAATAGAGCAATTTCCCGAAAAAAGCAGGCGGATTCTGAACATTCTGGCTAAAACAGGAGCGTTTTTTTCGTAGGACGCTATTTCCTGCGGAACAAAAAAAGTCCGGAATCTCTAAGAGAAACCGGACTGTACAGAAGCTGGGCTACAAGGATTCGAACCTTGAAATGACGGAGTCAGAGTCCGTTGCCTTACCATTTGGCGATAGCCCAATACCATATAAAATTGTAAAACCTGTATCCGGAAACCGGATAAACTGGGCTACAAGGATTCGAACCTTGAAATGACGGAGTCAGAGTCCGTTGCCTTACCATTTGGCGATAGCCCATCACTGCAACGAAAGTCATTATACATGAAATATCCGCTGCGGTCAAGTGTTTTTTTTATTTTTTATATTTTCGCAAAATTCAAAGATAAATCCCTTAATTTTCCAATTTTTCCATCTCCTCTGAAGAGCCCTCCGGTTCCCCGGAAGTCTCGCTCTCTCCAGAGGAGATTTCGCCATCAGAGGATTCCCCGCTTTCTTCAGAAGATGCCTCCGTATCCTCCGGAAGCGTTTCCTCTTCTTTAAAGGCTTCTTCTGTCTCCTCTGATGACGTTTCCTCTTCCTCTGATTCTTCTTCCAGCCGGTCAGAAATCTCCGGCACCTTAAAATATCCGGTCACAGAGGAAGCGCGGCTTTCTCCGCGAGGCCTCAGACCGCCCAGCACAAAGGTATAATTCCTTCCGCCCTCCAGTCCGTCTGCAAAAATCACGCACTCATCCTTCTCCGTTTCCTCTACCAGCGCCGCATACCGGCTTCCATCCTCATCCTTTACCAGAACTGTGGGATTCTTCCAGTCTACATAGGTTACAAAATATACGAAAATCCGTCCGTCTTCATAATCCACATAATCGATTTCCACCAGTTCCTCTTCTTCTCTCTCTTCTGAAGGAGAGGGAGCCGTAATCACATTCTGTCCTTCTGCCGAAGACTCCTTCTGTTCTTCCTCCGGCGCCCGGGTCTGTTCCTGAGACTCTGCCTGAGATGTTTCCGGTGCTGATGTCTCTGTTTCCATCTCCGGACTTTCAGCCGTCCCCGGTTCTGTTTCCCGGCTCACCTCTGTCTCTGATGCGGATGGAGGAAAGTCCTTCCCAATCCATCCTGCCAGCTCCTCCATGGTTATGGCAGACAGCCATTCCATATCCTCCATGGATAAATCCTGATTTTCCTCAATCAGCTCCTTGAGAAAATATGCTTTGCCATAAGAAATCCCGTACTGCTCTGCCAGCTTTTCAATCTCATCATCCTCTACAGCCTGCTGATCATAGACAACAGCCTGAACCTGATTTTCCTCCAGCGTTTTTTCGATATTTCCGACCACGCTGCTGCGCAGAGCGGAGGCTCTTGTCATGCTGTCATTGCTCACCGTCACCAGAATCGCGTTGTCCAGATCATCCAGATAGCCGTGAGTCACCATGGAGCCTACCACTGCATTCACAGCCACATTCAGATCCACCCCCTTCAGATCCATGTCAGACAGAATCTGATTTCCGTCCTGATTCAGGGCCTCTGCCTTCAATACCCGCTCTCTCCTGTTAATCGAAAGCTCCACACTGGGATTGACATCAATTCCAATCACAGAGTCTATCTGACGGTTTTCGTACTGGTAATACCAGACTCCGCCTCCTGTAATCAAAAGGCAAAGGCTTGCCGCAGCGCCGAGAGCCGCCCCTCTCATCTGGTGCAGAAACAGAAAGGTTTCTCTCTTCTCCGGCCCCTTTTTTTCCGCTTCCGGCTTCCCGTTTTCCTGCGGTACTGACAAATCCAGTCTATCAAAAATATCCGGAGTAAGTGCATCCACAGCTGATTTCAGATGAACTTCTATCTGCTCTTTATTCCATTGATCCTGATCTGATCTCTGCTTCATCTGCAGTCACTCCTCCCTTAAATTCTGTTTCAGTTTTTTGATTGCCCGGTTGTATTTGGAAAGCACAGTGGCCAGAGGCATACCGAGAGATGACGCAATCTCCCTGTGCTTCAGGCCTGCAGAGGCATGAAGAAGCACAATCTGCCTCTCATCCTCCTTCAAAAGCTCCAAAGCTGCCCGCAGGGCCATGGCGTCTGCCAGATTTTCCAGAGGAAGGCAGAGTTCGCCGGTTTCTTCCCCTGTCAGCTCCTCCAGACCTATATCTGCCCGATGCTTCTGGTCACGGAATTTCATATAGCAGAGATTTCTCGCTATGGTAAATATCCAGGCCAGCGGCTTGCCCCGGGACTGATAAGAAGATGCAGAAGTCCATATTTTCATATAGGTCTCCTGCATCACTTCTTCCGCATCCTGGGGATTCTTCATTATTGACAATATAAAACTGTATACGGTTCTGTCCGTGTTCTGGTAGAGAAGCAGAAAAGCATCCCTGTCCCCCAGACTGACACGTCTTAAAAGCTCTTCGTTGCTCAATCGAATTCCCTTTCTGATAGTTTAATGCAAAAACGCTTGTTCTTATTGCATGAAACTGGTACATTTATTTCCCCGGTTTTTCCTGCTGGAAGGAACACTCTGTGGTAATCACACAGAAATACCGGCTGTCCTGTTCCCTTATTTTCTGATAGATTTTCTGTTTTAATTCATCCTGCTTTGACTTTGTATATTCCCGGGGAACTACCAGGTCAAAAATAATATTGATCTGACTTTCTGCGTCCACAATCCGGAAATCATGGAGACTCAGCCGCTCATCCAGTCCGGAAATAATTCCCTCTGCCATCTTTTTCAGCCTTGCCGTCATGGGATTATCTGCATCTACCGGATCCATATGAATCACCAGAAACAGTCCCAGTTTTTTCTGGGCATCCCGCTCAATCTGATCTACAACAGCATGAGATTTTCCGATTTCCACATTGCTGGGAACCTCCGCATGGATCGAGGCCATGCTTCGTCCCGGGCCGTAATTATGCACAATCAGATCATGGCTGCCGATAATGCCGTCATACTGCTCCACAAATTCCGTAATTTTCCGATAGATTTCCGGATCAATGGCTTCTCCAATCAACGGCGCAAGCGTATCCTTTGCAATGTTGATTCCGGCAATCATAACAAGAATGGAAACGGCAATTCCCACAAGTCCATCAATATTTACATGCCAGATCCCGTACACCACAATAGAAAAAATCGTTGCTGCCGTTGCCCCCGTATCTCCCAGAGAATCTGCTGCCGTTGCCAGCATAACAGAGGACTGGATCCGTTTTCCCAGCTTTCTGTTAAACAGACACATCCACAGCTTTACCGCTACGGTCAGCCCGAGAATTCCTATGGACAACAGGCTGAAGCTCAGCTCCTCCGGGTGAAACAGCTTTCCCAGAGAGGATTTAAACAAAGAAAATCCCACCTGGATAACCAGGAAGGCCACAATAAAGGCGGATATATATTCAATCCGCCCATGTCCAAAAGGATGTTCCTCATCTGCCGGCTTCTCAGACATCTTCACGCCCACAAAACTGATAATGGACGAGGCTGCATCTGACAGGTTGTTAAACGCATCTGCCATAACAGAAATGCTGTTGATCATCACTCCTGTGAGAAGCTTTGCCAGAAAAAGAATCACATTGCAGCAGATTCCCACCATTCCGGACAGCAGTCCGTAGCGGGTGCGCACCTGCAGATTTTCCGTCTGCTCATAATCTTTTACAAATAATTTTACCAGTAAATCTGTCATTTTATTCCCTCATAAATTACCCGGACCAGACACAGTCCTTCTGCCGGAGCTGTAAAGCCTGCGGCCTGACGATCTTTTGCATTCAAAATCCCGTCCGCCTCTCTCCAGTCTCTCTCCCCCAGTCCGATTTCTATTAATGTTCCCGTCAGAATCCGCACCATATTCTGCAGAAATCCGTTTCCTGTAAAGGAAATCGTCACCAGGCTGCTGCCCGGCTCCTGACAGATGTCCACCGAATACAGGGTGCGGACCGTAGATTTTTTCATTTTCCTGTTTCCGCAGAAGCTCCGGAAATCATGCGTACCGCAAAGTCTCTCTGCCGCCAGCCTCATGGCCTCCGTATCCAGTTTTCGTCCCAGATGATACCGGAAACGCCGCTGGAACACATCCTGCTTCTCTCCCGTTTCAATCTGATACCGGTAGGTTTTCCTTTCCGCGCTGAGACGGCTGTGAAACCGCTCAGACACTTCTTCTACCGATAACACGCCTATATCCTCCGGCAGATAACGGTTCAGGTAAGACTTCAGATAGGCCTCCTCCTGCCCGGAAAGTCCTCTGCTGCGGAAGAATTCCTCAGAGATCCGGAAATTGGCAGTCTGCCCTGCAGCATGAACACCTGCATCTGTGCGGCCGGAGCCATGCACCTCCACCGGCTCTCCCGACATCCGTTCCAGAATCTGCTCCAGCTTCCCCTGGATCGTGTCTGAGGTATTGCCCTGCTTCTGCCATCCATTGTATCTGGTTCCCTCATACTGAAGCACCATTTTAAAGTTACGGCTCATTTTCTTTTATCCTTTCCGGAATATCTGAAACATTCTTATCGTCCGCAATTGACAGCTCGTGACGCCGGATTGTTTCCTTGGCTCCCGGACGGCCGGACTCCAGAAGAAGATATAAAATCTCTGCAACCATTGTGGCCGGAACCCGGGAAAAGCAGAAATCCTCCAGCAGAAGCTTTTCTCTCGTCGCTGTAATCAGCACATAGTCTGCTTCTCTGGCCACAGGGGAATCTCCGTTATTGGTAATGGCAATCACCCGGCAGCCGTTCTCCCTGGCTCCCTTTGCCAGAGTAACCAGACGCTTTGAGGTGCCGGAATTGGAAATCAGAACCACCACATCATTCTTTGTCAGGGTCAGGGTATATGCCATCTGGGTTTCCCAGATAGTTCCTGACACAGCGCGAATCCCCAGCTGGTTCAGCTTAAATGTAAAATCCAGAGCTACCGGCACTGTATTTCCCACCGCTGCCACCTGAACGGTAGAAGCCCGCTCAATCAGACGAAGAATCTTTTCCAGGTTTTTCGCATCCATCATGGAAACCGTCTGTGTCAGCTCCGCAATCTTGTTGGCAAGAATATTCTGCAGAGACTGGCTGATATTATCCCGGCTGATATCATTTGAAACCTGAACCCCGTTATTTTTTTCCTCCATCACTTCCCGTGCCAGAGACATCTTCAGGTGATGAAAGCCTTTAAATCCGCACCTTCTGCAGAAACGGGAAACTGTGGCATCACTGGTTTTACTGGCTCTGGCCAGCTCCGCCACTGTCATATCAACAACTTCCTCTTTCCGCTCAATAATACAGTCTGCTATTTTCTTTTCTGCTTCAAAATAAGAATCGTAGGAGGAACAGATAGCTCCTACAACGCTTTGATTCCCATTCATTTCTCACAACTCCATTTTTATGTAATATTATTTCATTATACTATTCCTTCTTATCAAGGGCAAGCAAAAAAATCGTTGAAATAATACAGGCAAAGCCGATCAGATCCATCAGACCGAAGCTGACGTGCATCCAGATCACAGAAAATACAGTCGCTGATACCGGCTCCACAGAGGCATAAAGGCTTCCCTTTTTTGCTCCTACGCAGCGGATTCCTTCCATATAGCAGGAAAACGCAATGACTGTTCCCACAAGAATAATCACAGCCATGCCCAGCACCACCTGGCTGTCCGCCTCCACAGGAATCGTCCAGGGGTGGAAGATGCAGCAGAGCATAATTCCTCCAATCAGCATTCCCCAGGCCGTGACTACTGCAGAACCGTACTCATTCAGCAGACGTCCCGGCTGCACGGTGTATACAGCCAGAGCAACCGCCGATAAAAGTCCCCAAAACAATGCCGTTTTTGAAAGAACCATGCTTCCCGGACGTCCATGGGTCGCCAGAAGAAAGGTTCCGGCAACTGCCAGAATAATCGCCAGAAGCTCCACCGGACGAGGCGGCTTTCTGTTCCTCAAAGACAAATAAATCAGAATCAGAACCGGCCCGATATACTGAAGGACTGTTGCCGTTCCTGCATTGGAGGCGCCGATCGCCGTAAAATAGGTATACTGGCACATGCTCATACCGAGAATTCCAAAGATCAGAATAGAGGCCGCATCCTGAATCCAGATCCGGAAAATTCCCCTTCCATCTTTCAGCCAGCAGATAAACAGAAGCAGAGCCCCCGCCAGAAGCAGGCGGATAGGCACCAGCCAGTTGGAGGTCACTCCCTTTGTCTGCATCAGAAACTGTCCGCAGGTGCCGGAAAATCCCCACAGAGTTCCTCCCACCAGCGTCAGAATCATGCCTCTGACCGCATTATCTTTTTTTCTGTTGTAACTGTTCATTGTTTCCTCTCCCATACTCTTTTTTGGCTCCTTCCGGAAAACCTCAATACGGCATATTCTAGCATACTTTGCAGAAAAAGTCTCCCTTTACTTTTCAGCGGGTCTGGGGTATAGTAACTATTCAGAACACACCTGTTCTCAATACTTTTTTGAAAGGAAATCATATGCTTACTGTTGGATGTCATCTGTCCTCCTCCAAGGGCTATCTTGCCATGGGAAAGGACGCCGTAAAAATAAATGCCAATACCTTTCAGTTTTTCACCCGCAATCCCAGAGGAGGAAATGCCAAGGCCATTGTTCCTTCCGATGTAGAGGCTTATCTGGCCTTTGCGGCTGAACACAAGATTACCAGAATTCTGGCCCATGCGCCCTATACGCTCAACGCCTGTTCCGCCGATGAAAATCTGCGGGAATTTGCCCGCGCCACTATGGCCGATGATCTGGACCGCATGGAATACACTCCCGGAAACTGCTACAACTTCCATCCCGGAAGCCATGTAAAGCAGGGCGTGGAAACCGGGATTTCCTATATTGCCGACATGCTGAATGCAATTTTAAAGCCGGAGCAGACCACTACTGTTCTGCTGGAAACCATGGCCGGAAAAGGCAGCGAGGTTGGCCGTTCCTTTGAAGAGCTTCGTGAAATCCTTGATCGGGTCACTTTATCGGATCATATGGGGATCTGTCTGGATACCTGCCATGTATGGGACGGAGGCTACGATATTGTAAACCATCTTGATGAGGTTCTTACGGAATTCGACCGGATCATCGGACTCTCCCGTCTGAAAGCCATTCATTTGAATGACAGCCTGAATCCCCTGGGCGCCCACAAGGATCGCCATGCCCGCATTGGAGAAGGACATATCGGAAAAGAAGCTCTGATTCGCATCATCAATCATCCGGCCCTGCGAAACCTTCCATTTTACCTGGAAACGCCCAACGAGCTGGACGGATATGCCGCCGAAATTGCCCTTCTGCGGGAAAACTACCAGTAAAAACGAAAACAGTTTCTTATGAAAAAAGCTGCTGCTCTATCAATGATAACTCATCAACAGGGCAGCAGCCTTATTATGAAAACGAAGCTCTCTTTTATTTTTCCATCATCATCACACTTTCAGCAATGATATCTACACACTGCTCGATTCCCAGCTTTCCGCTGTTCAGACTCAGGTGGTAGTTTCTGGGATTGCCCCATTCATTGCCGCTGTAATACTGATAATAATCCCGTCTCTTTCTGTCAATCTCCCGCATCCGGGCTTCCAGCTTCTTGACTGTCTCATCCGGCTCCAGACGCTGCATCCGCTCAATCCGTTTTTTCATTCCGGCACAGATAAATGCATGGAAACCATTTTCTACAATAATGTCAGAGCAGCGGCCAATAATCACACAGGGACCTGACCACTCCAGTTTCCGAATCACCTGTGACTGAGCCAGAAATACCTGATCCGACACAGGAACCTCATACAGCGGCGAAAAAGGATTCACTGACACATAATCATGGTTAATCCGCTCTTTTCTGCCGATGACCTCGTCATTGGCCCGGAACGCCTCTTCCGCAATATTGCTGTCCTCAGCTGCCATGGAAATGATCTCCTTGTCATAAAAAGGAATTCCCAGCTTCTGTGCCAGACGGAATCCGATCTCACGGCCTCCGCTTCCAAATTCACGGCTGATTGTAATTACCTTGTTCATAATTGCCCTGCCTCCTCTCACGTAAGACACACGCATCTTATTCGTGTGACTACCATCTTACCATGTTTGAGACAATATTTCTACAAAAGTTATGAATTTTTCACAATTTTCTCATAGGCAATTCGCTCATCTCCGTTAGAAAGGCAGATAATTCCGCACTGTACAAAGCCGTTTTTCTCCAGAAGCTTCTGCATGGGGATATTATCCCGGTGGGTATCAATCCTCAAATCCCCTCCGCTTTGTTCCAGACACCATCCAATGCAAAAGCTGGCCGTCCCCTTTTTCCGTCCGGGAGCAGCTACCCGGTGCATCACCCCGTAAGGGCCTTCTCCCTGCCATTCTCCCTCATAGATCCTTGCGTAATCCGGATCCGCCTCCACAGAAAAATAGAAAGTTCCGAGAAGGCGTCCCTCCTCCTCACAGACATAGCTTTTCCCGCTGCGAATATCCTGCTCCACAATTTCACGGGGCGGATACGACTGTCCCCACTGATTGGGATTTCCATGCTCCTGCATAAACTGCCGTGCATCCTGATATAAAAGAAGCACCTCTTCCAACTCCTCCATGGACGTTTTTCTAATATTCATATCCATCTCTCCCTTTTTCTGTCCTCTGCCGGGTTCTCTGTCGCTGCCTGCCCTGACTCCAATCTGCCGCCGGGCTCTCTGTCACTGCCTGCTCTGGCTCCGTTTTGCCGCCGGATTCATCGTCAGGATCCGATCAGCCACCCGCTCTGCAAATTCTGCATCATGCTCTACAAATACCATCGTAGGCCGGAATTTTAAAATCAGCTCCTCAATCTGTATTCTGGAATATACGTCTATATAATTCAGCGGTTCATCCCACAGATACAGATGGGCCTGTTCGCAGAGACTCCTTGCAATCAGAACCTTTTTCTTCTGCCCCTGGCTCAGCGTTTCCAGCGGCTTTTCCAGCTGTTCTCTGGAAAAATCCAGTTTTCTAAGCAGGGTACAAATCAAATGCTCCTCCACCTGAAACGCTCTGGCATACTCTCTCAGACTTCCCTGCAGATGGGAAGTATCCTGCGAAACATAAGAAATTTTCAGTCCGGAGCCCTTCCATATCTGTCCCGCCGCCTCTGTCTGCTCTCCCAGAATCAGCCGGAAAAGACTTGATTTTCCACATCCATTTTTCCCCCGGAGACAGATTCTCTCCCCGTTTCTGATTTCCGCAGTCACCGGCTCGCTGACAGGAACCGGCGGATTTCCATAGCAGGCGGAAACCTGATCCAGAACTACAAGCCGCTGGCTGTGATAGGAAAGCGGAAACAGCTTCAGACTGTCCGCTGTCTCTACATTTTTCAGAAGTTCTTTTTTCTCCTGAACAGCCCGTTCCTGACGGCGCTGCATATTTTTTCTCTGCTGCTGCATTCTCCGGGATTTTTCTCCCAGATAGGAACGCGTCCCGATAAAGGTTTCTTCCTTTTTCGGATTTCTTCCGATTTTTGAAGCTTCCGCCTGATCCGCCCATCTGCCTGACTGGCGCGCTCCTTCCTCCAGACGCCGGATATCCTTTTTCAGACGATTATTTTCCGCCTCCTCGAAAGCATCCCGGCGCTTTCTGTTTTCATACCAGGAAGAAAAATTTCCCTGCTGAATTTCAATGTCCTGTCTGTTCAAAGCCAGAATATGATCCACACATCCGTCCAGAAACGCCCGATCATGGGAGACCAGAAGAAATCCCTCTCTGCTGCTTAAATACCGGCTTACCGCCTTTCGCGCCTCCTGATCCAGATGATTGGTCGGCTCGTCAATCAGAAGAAAATGGCCCTGGCGCAAAAATAACGCCGCCAGCAGCGCCTTTGTCTGTTCTCCCTTGGAAAGAGTCTGAAACGGCCTGTACAAAATTTCCTCCTCTGCCTGAAGTTTGGACAGCTCCCTCTGAATCTCCCACAGCTGCGCCTCTCCGTCAGTCACCAGATCCAGCACCTGCCAGGTTTCCAGCTCCGGATGAGGAACCGGAAACGGAAAATAATCGCATACCGCCTGTGTCTGAATGGCTCCGTTGTGATCCAGTTCTCCTGACAACAGTTTTAAAAAAGTTGTTTTTCCCTTTCCGTTTCGCCCTGTAACCCCTAATCTCCATCTGGTGTCCAGATGAAACGATACCCGGTCAAACACCGGTTCACTGCTTCCTTCATAAGAAAAACTAAGATTCTGTACCTGTATTAACGACATTTCTATCATTCCTCCCTGCTAAGTCAGACCTTTATCCACCGTCTGACAAAAAAACCATGCAGGAATCCACAAAATCATCGTTTTCTCCACCGTCTTTCCACGCAATCCACAATACGACGCAGAACCTTTTCTCCTTTGGCTGCCCGGCCCGGTATCTCAAAAACCGCTCCGTCCGCACCGACTTTTCTGTCAGAAATGCCGTCAAAAACCATCCTGCCAGAAATCCGGGCATCAAAAAAAGAGGGAGAGAATGAAATCATGTTCCTGCAAAACAAGCACATCAAAAGCAGCGGTTAATACCGCCTGTCGCCTTTTTGTGCAGCTGCCTGTGCAGAAATCATAACTTCATTCTCTCACCCCTTTCCGTTTTATCTGTCAGTCAATGTATCACACTTTTCCTTGCCTGTCAACCCATTTGCATCTGTCTGAGATTCCCGTTTTTCTTTACCGGATAAAGCTGGTCTTTACCTTGGCTTCTCCTTCCGGATAGGAAATACCGGCTGCCTTTCCTGCCTCGATGCATTTGATCATCCAGGCCATATTCTGTCCGATTCCCCGCATGATCTGCAGACCTTCCAGATCCTGTCTGACCTCTTCCGGTTTATTTCCGTGAACCATATGCCAGTAATTTGAAGAAACCACAGGCATTTTTGCAAAAACAAAATATTTGCTCAGGGCATCCAGTGAGGCCGTGGTTCCTGCTCTTCTTGCAGAAGCCACTACAGCGCCCGGTTTAAACGCAAATGCCTTGCTGCCGGAATAGAACAGACGATCCAGGAAGGACAGAATCCGTCCGCTGGGATGTCCATAATATACCGGTGTTCCAAACACAAATCCGTCTGCCTCTTCTGCTTTTTTGCGCACCTCATTTACCATATCATCATCAAATACGCAGTGTCCCAGCTTTCCGCAGCTGCCGCAGCCGATGCAGTCTCTGATAGCTTCTTTTCCCAGCTGGATAATCTCTGTTTCCACGCCTTCCTTCTCCAGAGCCCCTGCCACTTCACAGAGAGCTGTATAGGTACATCCCTCCTCATTGCTGCTTCCGTTAATCAATAATACCTTTGCCATCTTACCTTCTCCTTCCTGTTTCTTATACTTATCTCCATCATTTTCTTCCGCTCTGAAACCTTGCTTCAGGCCTCTGCTTCTCTTATCTCCCATTCAGACCGACTGCATCACAGCCGCCCGTACCAGATGCTCTGCCAGAACCGCCGTCGTAACAGCGCCTACACCGCCCGGCACCGGCGTCGCCATAGATGCCTGACCGGAAATGGAATCCAGCTCTACATCTCCGCAGAGCTTTCCGTTTTCATCCACATTGATTCCCACGTCAATCACAACCGCATCCTGTCCCACATACTCCCGGTTCAGCATACGGGCCTTTCCGGCAGCGGCCACCAGAATCTCACCATTCTGGCATGTCTGAGGCAAATCTTTCGTTCTGGTGTGGCAGATGGTTACCGTAGCATTCTCCTTAACAAGCAGCATAGACAGAGGACGTCCCACTACCATACTGCGGCCTACCACCGTCACCCGTTTTCCCTCCAGAGGGATCTCATAGTGCTTCAGAACCTGAATCACCGCCTCAGCCGTACAGGGCGCGAATCCGCTGTCATCTCCTGCAAATACTTTTGCAATATTCATCGGAGAAATCCCGTCCAGATCCTTCTCAGGAGAAATCATCTTCTCAATATCCTTCTCCCGGATCTGACGGGGAAGAGGACGGAGAAGAAGAATTCCTGTCACATTTCTGTCTTCATTGATTCTGGAAAATTCTTCCCGGAACTCCTCATTGCTGATATTTTCAGGATAGTGAAAGCACTGCACCTGAAGACCAAAGGCCTCCATTTTTTTCACTGCTCCCCTCTCATAGGAAATATCATCCGGACGCTCTCCCACCCGGACAATCGCCAGTCTGGGAATCTCTCCCTTCAGGCCGACTAACTGCTCCTGTACCCGCTCTTTTATGGCAGAGGAAACCTCTGCTCCTTTTAAAATCTGCATCTGTTCTGCTCCTCCTCCGGCATCCCTTAACCTCTCAGCTTTTTCAGAACACGGCCGTAAATTTCATCTGCCTGCTCTGTTCCTGCTGCAATCAGTTTTTCTGCCTTTTCATTGAGTTCCTCTGCCTGATCCCGGTTTTTCATGGATTTTGTATTAATGTAAACATTCATGACTGCCCCGTTTAAGGCTGCCCTTGCCATCTGAGCAGCAACTCCCACATCAGAAACAGCCATTTTGCTTCCCTTTTCCTCCAGAAGTCCCAGAATATCCAGCACAGCCGATGTCTTTTCCATCATCTGCAGAGGAACCAGACTGGCCGCCAGAAGCCTCTCCTCCATCACTCTCTGCTTCTCTTCCTGCTCCTCTTTTGTAGCGGAAGGCATACCGTAAGCTGCCGCCAGAGGTGCAAATACCTCTGCATCCTTGTCTGCCAGAGCTGTCAGCTCCAGCTGGAGAATATTCAGGGCAAAGAGGCTCTGCTGCATCTCCTCCTCCACATCCTCATACCGTTTCTTGCCCACAGTCAGATTGGCCACCATCTGTCCCAAAGCTGCCGCCAGACTGCCGCAGAGAGCAGATGCGCCGCCTCCGCCCGGTACCGGCGCCTTTGATGCCAGAGCATCTCCCCAGCTTCCGATTGTCTGTTTTTCTATCATACTTTTCATTTCCTTTCCTGTATTCTGCTGACCTGAATTGCGGCCATTCAGCCATGTATCTTCCTGCCCGCCTGCAGCAAATAACACACGCTGGAAAACGGAATCTTCGCATCACTGAATCAATACAATTGTAGCACATTCCGGATTTTATGGAAACAGAAATTGACATACCTGTTTCCTGACATTATACTATAAGCAGGATACCAATCCCTGTAATATAAAAAAGTCTGGATATCTTCCAGAATAAGGAGGGAAAAATGAAAAAGCTTCTCAAAGAATTTCGTGATTTTGCATTAAAAGGAAACATGTTTGATCTGGCTGTCGGCGTAATCATCGGCGGTGCATTCAACGGTCTCGTCTCCTCCCTGGTAAGCAATATTATTATGCCGGTGCTTACTCTGATCACCGGAAAAATTGATTTCAGCAATATGTTTATTGCCTTAAACGGGGAACATTATGCCACTCTGGAGGCAGCAAAAGAGGTTACCTCCGTTTTTGCATACGGACTCTTTCTGACTGAACTGCTGAATTTTATCATTATGGCGTTTGTTGTATTCCTGGTTGTCAAAAAACTCAACTCCCTGCGCCATGAGCCGAAAGCGCCGGCGCCCCATGAAAAGATCTGTCCCTTCTGCAAAACAAAGATCGATCTGGATGCCACCCGCTGTCCTCACTGCACATCCATTCTGTCCGAGGAGAACACCGGCGTATAGTATCCGTTTTTTCTGATACCTGATTACACAACATAAAACGGAGGGGCTGTCGGAAAATAGCGATTTTAGCCCCTGATATGTAAGAAGGAGACAGTTCCTTAGAAATTCAGGCTTTTTCAAGACCCTGGATTTTTACCGGACTGTCTCCTTCTTTTCGCAGTATCTGTTTTAGGGCGCAGAACCCCCTTGTTTGGATTTTGAGAAGTGCTCCTTTGTTTAAGCAGCTTCCTGCTCCTTTTTTCCTTCATATTTTTCGATTTCATGATGTAGGAACCGATGGTATTTCATGATGTTCCTGCCGATTGCATACAACATAAACTCTTTATATACTTTTTCCGCCGACCGATAGTTGAACCGCCGGAAGTCCTCGTTTTCCTTAATGTCCCCGAAGTGTCCTTCCGTCTGGATTGAGCGTGTCTGGCGTTTCAGGATACCTGTCTCGCTCTGGATGTTCGCATTGGATTCTTCTTTCAGTTCTTCCCATCGTTCGTTGATCTTCATGACCTTATTCCGGTCAGGATTCTTTTCGGCATTGTATTTATAAAGGCACCTGGCTTTGTGCTCACAGCCGCTGCAGTCTTCACATCCATATACCTCAAACGTCTGGGTATATCCATCCTGTTCTTTGCTTTCTGTCCGGATATGGCGCAGCTCCCTTCCATCATGGCAGATGTAATAATGCTCATCTTCAAAGATAGCGTATGTCATGTTGTAATACTTTCCGATATCTTCTTTGTATGCGCGGGTCTTCCGTTTCTCATGGTCCTGGAGCTTGATATAGCTCCGGATCCCGTTCTCCTTCAGATACATCAGGTTCTTTTCACTGCAGTAGCCGCTGTCGGCAGTAACCTCTTCCAGTGTATCTCCGAATGCTCTCTGATGCTTTTCCAAAACAGGGATCAGTGTGTTATAGTCCGTCCGGTCGCTGCTCACATAACTGTGGATAATGAAGTAATTCTCTACTGCGATCTGGACATTGTATGCCGGCTTTAACTGCCCATTCAGCATATGGTCCTCTTTCATCCGCATGAACGTTGCTTCTAGATCGGTCTTGGAATAGCTGTTACGGTCTTTCCCCATGATCTCAAAACATTCCTTATATTCCATAAGGCGCCTACCGCATTCTTCCAGTTCCTCATAAAGCTGCTGAATCTCTGGCTTGTGCTTTCCCTTTCCGCTGACAAACAGGATCCCTTCGCCTTCTGCAATCCGCATCAGATTTTTCTGCATCTTTAAGATTTCAAGCGGAGAACAGTGATCGATCTCAATGATGGTATTGTTTGGGAGTTTCTTATGCTTTGTCAGCTTCCGCCGCCTGTTTTCTTCGATCACTTTCCTGACCTTTTCCATTCCCTCGATCACGAACATCCGGGCTTCTCCAAGATCGTATTTCGGCCCATATCCATTCTCATACAGAAATGCGTTATACTTTGCGTAAAGGGCGTCTATGGTGTCCAGAAGACCGGCAAGATGATAGTTTATGCTTCCACGCCAGACAAATGTGTACCGGTTTGCGTTCGCTTCGATCTTTGTCCCATCGATGTAGAGTTCTTTCAGCGTAAGAAGCCCTTCTTTTTGCAGGCGGCGCATAAACTGATAGTTCAATTCATCCAGGATCTCGCCCGTCAGTTTTTTTCCTTTAAAGTCATAAAAAGCATCTCTCTGGGGCTTCTGCCCTTTGGTCAGCCAGATAAAAGCAAGGTCCCTCTGGCACAGGTCCACGATACGGTCAACCGCCCTGACTCCCCGCATATTTGCGTAAGTAACCACAGAATACAGCATGATTGGGTTATACCCGGTTCTTCCCTTATCTGAATAACAGGCCAGAAGGCCTGAAAAATCTAATTCCTCCATCACTTTTTTCAGGGTATAGACTGGATCGTCGTCGGGTAAACTCAATTCGAAGAAACTAGAAGAAACTGAAGTTGATTTTTTGTTGACCAATGTCAAAAAAGTCATTATAATAATCTTGTTTGAGCATAGTTCCATTATAACATGGAACGAAGAAAAGATGGTTGTCGTTAGCCATCTTTTTCTTTTTAATGGATAAAAATTTCAGGGGCAGGTGTGATCCTCATGGATCACACCTGCCCCTGTGTAGAGCTATCTATTTCCCGACAGCCCCTGGGAACCCGCTTTTTGAGGTTAAAAAAAGTAGTTTAGGTACTATTCTTTTTCAAAATACTCCTGCATCAGCTTCACCACCGTCCTGGAAAGCAGAAATACTGCGATCAGGTTCGGAATAGCCATCAGCCCGTTGAAGGTATCTGCGATACTCCAGAGCAGACCCAGATCCATGGTGGCGCCCAGGATAGAAACCAGCGAATAGGCAACCAGGAAAGGTTTGATCACTTTTGCAGTGAATAAAAACTCAATGCATCTGGCTCCGTACAGCCCCCAGCCGATGATGGTGGAGAATGCAAAGCAGCACATGGCAGCTGCAGTGAAGATCGATACCCAACTTCCGTAAGTGGAGGTGAAGCCCAGGATGGTCAGTTCTGCTCCGGCAGCTTGTCCATAATTGATCGGAATGCCGCTGCAGAGGATCACAAGGGCGGTCAGGGTACAGATGACTATGGTATCTGCAAATACCTCGAAAATACCGAAAAAGCCTTGTTTGACTGGTTTCTGGGTGTCAGCGCAGGCATGAGCGATGGAGCCGGTTCCCAGTCCGGCTTCGTTGGAGAAGATGCCCCGTGACACCCCTTTTTTCATGCTCATAAAAAAGCTGCCGATGATGCCGCCGGTCACTGCACCCGGATTGAAGGCTCCTCCGATGATCATGGCAAATACAGCAGGGACCCGGTTGATGTGCATCAGGACAACTCCCAGAGCAAGTACGATATAAAGTACTGCCATAAACGGTACGAGGCGTTCTGTAACACGGCCGATTCGTTTTACTCCACCCAGAAGGACAAGCGCCACCAGGGCTGCCAGCAGGATACCGATCACAAGGCTTACTGTATGCGCGGACTGATCATCGATCAGATGGTAGTTGAGCAGTGCAGAGTTGACTGCAGTTGTAATGGTGTTGACCTGGGTAGCATTTCCGGTTCCAAAAACGGTCAGGACACCGAATGTTGAGAACAGCACAGCCAGCCACTGCCAGCTCTTACCTAGTCCGTTCTTGATGTAGTACATGGGACCTCCGACCAGCTCGCCTCGTTCGTTTGTCTCGCGGAAATGAACTGCCAAAGTTACTTCAGAGAATTTTGTACACATTCCCAAAATCGCAGAAATCCACATCCAGAATACAGCACCGGGACCTCCGATGGCGATAGCGCCGGCAACACCGGCGATATTACCGGTGCCGACTGTAGCGGCCAGTGCGGTGCAGACTGCCTGAAACGGCGTCATAGCTCCGTCGGAGGCATCACGTTTGCGGAACATACGACCGAGGGTCACGCGGATAGCATAGGGGAATTTACGGATCTGCAGAAAGTTTGTGCGGATACTTAAGTATAATCCGACGCCAATGATGCAGATCATGGCGGGAACACCCCAGATAAAGTTGTTGACTGCAGTGTTGATGGATTCAATAATATTTAACATTGAGAATAACCTTTCTTTTGTGTTTATTAGTAAAATATCATACCATATTGGAGAAGTTTTGACTATGTGATATTGGAATCACATGTTCACGAATCAGATCGATGACTTCATGAATTAGATTCAGGTTGGGATTATTCTGATTATAAAATGCATGAATATTCTGGAAGGGCATATGTTCGCTAAGGGTACAACAATATGCTCTCTCATTTAATTCCAGTGCCCATTGATACGACTCCTGACTAATGAAAATAATCCCCATTCCCCTGAGGGCCAGGTTTAGTGCAACTGGTGGATAATCATATGTAAAAATATCACCAGGACGAAAATGGTATCTGTTGGATTCAAATTCCAGATAACGATTATAGCTGCTGCCGGTTCCGGTACAGACAAATGGCTGACCATCCAGTATGGAAGGTGAAATCAGCAGAGGGTTAAGGGGCGAATGACCAGTATATTCTTCTTCCGTAATCAGATTCAGGCTTTTTGGAATGATGTAAACCAGATACTCCTTAACCAGAAATTCTTCTTGCACATCTGGATTGGAAAAGTTTAAGGATCCAAAAACAATGTCCACAGCATTGCTGGAATAGTAGTTTTCTAAACTATCGTAATTACCATTTTTAACGCGTATATCCAGTTCTGGATGGGCATTCTGTAATTGAGGAAGAAATAACGGAAGCCAGTTTTGACCGCGTCCGCTTCCAATACCAATAGTGAAGGTTGGTTTGGACTTTGCATAAACGGATAAATGCTTTTTTAACTCAAATTGCAGCTGATGAATACGGTTCATCTCTTTAATGTATAGAGCGCCTGCAGGAGTCAGTTTTACAGGTGGTCGCTGTCGGTCAAATAATTTTACTCCTAATTCAGCCTCTAATTTATTGATTGAAGCGGTCAGGGCAGGCTGAGATATGTACAATCTGTCAGCTGCCTTTGTTATGCTTTGTTCTTCTGCAATAGCGATTACATATTCCAAACGGTCAAAAGACATGGAACGCTCCTTCCTCCATAACTAAATGCTTATGGAAAGATTTATGAGGCGGTATTAGACAAACTGCCTAAAAACTCCTATAATAGACACATAAATAATACATTATTCCACAAATTAAGTCAATGAAAGGTGGAATAAATTCTTTTGGAAGAGTCGGCCGAAAACTTCCGAGGCAACAAAAAATGTGAACTTTAGGAGGGGAAACTATGCAAAAACTTAATAAGGCTACCTGGCTGGGGCTTCCAATATTTATGTGGGTATTTTTGGCGATACTTACAGTTGTTGGAATGTATGTCGGCGTATTAGGTACTGATTTTGGTTCCACATTATTCTGGCTGACAGTAGTTGGTGCGGTAATTATGGGAATTGGTAATCAGATTCCGATTGTGAAAGATTATCTTGGCGGCGGTCCATTGCTTCTGCTTTTGATCGGGTCATTTGCTACATGGGCAAATTGGATTCCTGAAAAATATGTGGATGCCACAAATACATGGATGGCGACTGTAAATTTCCAGGCATTTTATCTGACTTTGCTGATTGTAGGTGCAGTTATGGCAATCGAAAGAAAAACACTGCTTCGATCACTGATCGGTTATCTGCCATGTATTGTCGGAGGTCTGATTGGCGCAGCGATTCTTGGTATTGCAGCAGGAATGATTTGTTTTAAATTAAGTGTAGGTGATATCCTGATGACTTATGTGATGCCGGTTATGGGTGGTGGAAGTGCAGCGGGTGCTCTTCCCATGAGTGCAATTTATGAGGAAGTCACAGGCAAGGACAAAGATGTTTACTATGGTATAGCAATGTCTGCATTAATGGTTGCTAATATTCTCTGTATATTTTTTGCAGTTGCCCTGGATGTTATTGGAAAGAAATTTCCACATACAACAGGTGATGGGACTCAGTTGATGAGAAGTAAAAAAGAAGAGACAAATGGCGCCGAAGATTTATCATCAGTTCCGTGTACGATGCAGGACATTGGTAATGCATTGATGATTATGGTCAGCTGTTGGGTAATGGCAGGTATGTTAAGCAAATGGCTTCTTCCAAAAATCTTTGGCGTTTCCATTCATCAGTATGCATATCTGGTTATAATTGCAGTTTTATTAAATATAACAGATATTTTTTCGGGAAGTCTAAAAAAGGGTATGGCAACCATGTACAAATTTATCAACGTAGGACTGGCTCCATCTGTATTTGCAGGCATGGCTATTTCTCTCCTGGATTTCCAAAGCTTTATTGATGCCTTATCCGTACAGACCTTGGTTATTGTAATTGCAATTATCATTGGCTGTATCATTGGAAGTGCTCTGGTTGGATATTTGGTAGGATATTATCCGATAGATGCAGCAGTAACCGGTGGTTTGTGTATGGCAAATATGGGTGGTTCTGGTGACATGCTGATTCTTAGTGCAGGTCACAGAATGGGACTTATGACATATGCATCTATTTCTTCCAGAATTGGTGGTGCAATTGTGCTGGCGATTTCCGGAATTGTCTTTGGTTTGTTTGGATGATAGAAAGGAGATTGGTCTATGAAAATAACAGATTTACAGGTGATTTGTGCCAATCGCTTTGTTTACTGCAAGATTTATACAGATGAAGGAATCGTAGGACTAGGTGAAAGCGGTGCCTGGGGATTTTTGGAGGCCAGTGCCGCAGCCCTTAAAACCTTTCGTGAATACCTGATAGGAAAGGATCCTCTTCAGATTGAACATCATTGGCAGTTCTTGTATCGCTTCTCCCATTTCAGAGGTGCAGCGATTATGGGAGCACTCAGTGCAGTAGATATTGCCCTTTGGGACATTAAAGGAAAATATTTCAATGTCCCGGTATGGCAGTTGTTGAGTGGAAAATGTCGTGAGAAAGTCCGCGTGTATGCCCATATTGCCGGAAAAACGGTGGAAGAACAGATTGAACACTGTATGGAGGCAAAAGAAGAAGGTTATACGGCGGTTGGCCATTTGAATCCATTTTTAGATGAACCAAGCAGTATTCCGTTTGCAGATGGCAATGCGGCAATGCTTTATAAAGCAGAGGAACGTGTCGGAAAGGTCCGTGAGGCGATAGGAAAAGATATGGACTTGTGCCTGGAGCTGCATAGAAGGCTGGAGCCGGCGTTGGCGATTGCGTTGTCATCCAAGCTGGAGCAGTTTAATCCAATGTTTTTGGAAGACCCAATTCGACCGGATAACTTTGACGCAATGGCACAGGTGGCTTCTATGTCACGGATTCCGATTGCTACAGGAGAACGTATTCACAATATTTTTGAGTTCCAGATGCTTTTGGAGAGAAAGGCTTGTCATTATGTGAGAGCCAGCATCTGTCTCTGCGGCGGAATCACCGGAGCAATGAAGATTGCAGCTTTGGCAGAATCACATCACTGCAGTTTGGTTCCTCACAATCCATTAAGCCCGGTTGCTACCAATGCAGAGCTCCAGCTTTGTGCAGCGATAGATAACCTGGCAATTGCGGAATATCCATCACCCAATGTGCGGTCAGCTCAGGATCGATTTATGGGCAATAAGCAGACCGGATTAACGATGAAGGATATGGTAAACCATGTTCCGGAAGTGAAAAATGGATATCTAGAGATTCCAATGGAGCCGGGTATCGGTATAGAGTTAATTCCAAATGTGGAAGAGAAATTCCCATTCCAGGCTCATAAAATTGCTACAAGGCTAAAGATAGATGGTTCTATTTGTGATCAGTAATTAATTGAAAAAGGGGGCTGTCGGAAAATAGCGATTTTAGCCCCTGATATGTAAGAAGGAGAGAGTTCCTTAGAAATTCAGGCTTTTTCAAGACCTTGGATTTTTACCGGACTGTCTCCCTTCTTTTCGCAGTATCTGTTTTAGGGCGCAGAACCCCTTTGTTTGGATTTTGAGAAGTGCTCCTTTGTTTAAGCAGCTTCCTGCTCCTTTTTTCCTTCATATTTTTCGATTTCATGATGTAGGAACCGATGGTATTTCATGATGTTCCTGCCGATTGCATACAACATAAACTCTTTATATACTTTTTCCGCCGACCGATAGTTGAACCGCCGGAAGTCCTCGTTTTCCTTAATGTCCCCGAAGTGTCCTTCCGTCTGGATTGAGCGTGTCTGGCGTTTCAGGATACCTGTCTCGCTCTGGATGTTCGCATTGGATTCTTCTTTCAGTTCTTCCCATCGTTCGTTGATCTTCATGACCTTATTCCGGTCAGGATTCTTTTCGGCATTGTATTTATAAAGGCACCTGGCTTTGTGCTCACAGCCGCTGCAGTCTTCACATCCATATACCTCAAACGTCTGGGTATATCCATCCTGTTCTTTGCTTTCTGTCCGGATATGGCGCAGCTCCCTTCCATCATGGCAGATGTAATAATGCTCATCTTCAAAGATAGCGTATGTCATGTTGTAATACTTTCCGATATCTTCTTTGTATGCGCGGGTCTTCCGTTTCTCATGGTCCTGGAGCTTGATATAGCTCCGGATCCCGTTCTCCTTCAGATACATCAGGTTCTTTTCACTGCAGTAGCCGCTGTCGGCAGTAACCTCTTCCAGTGTATCTCCGAATGCTCTCTGATGCTTTTCCAAAACAGGGATCAGTGTGTTATAGTCCGTCCGGTCGCTGCTCACATAACTGTGGATAATGAAGTAATTCTCTACTGCGATCTGGACATTGTATGCCGGCTTTAACTGCCCATTCAGCATATGGTCCTCTTTCATCCGCATGAACGTTGCTTCTAGATCGGTCTTGGAATAGCTGTTACGGTCTTTCCCCATGATCTCAAAACATTCCTTATATTCCATAAGGCGCCTACCGCATTCTTCCAGTTCCTCATAAAGCTGCTGAATCTCTGGCTTGTGCTTTCCCTTTCCGCTGACAAACAGGATCCCTTCGCCTTCTGCAATCCGCATCAGATTTTTCTGCATCTTTAAGATTTCAAGCGGAGAACAGTGATCGATCTCAATGATGGTATTGTTTGGGAGTTTCTTATGCTTTGTCAGCTTCCGCCGCCTGTTTTCTTCGATCACTTTCCTGACCTTTTCCATTCCCTCGATCACGAACATCCGGGCTTCTCCAAGATCGTATTTCGGCCCATATCCATTCTCATACAGAAATGCGTTATACTTTGCGTAAAGGGCGTCTATGGTGTCCAGAAGACCGGCAAGATGATAGTTTATGCTTCCACGCCAGACAAATGTGTACCGGTTTGCGTTCGCTTCGATCTTTGTCCCATCGATGTAGAGTTCTTTCAGCGTAAGAAGCCCTTCTTTTTGCAGGCGGCGCATAAACTGATAGTTCAATTCATCCAGGATCTCGCCCGTCAGTTTTTTTCCTTTAAAGTCATAAAAAGCATCTCTCTGGGGCTTCTGCCCTTTGGTCAGCCAGATAAAAGCAAGGTCCCTCTGGCACAGGTCCACGATACGGTCAACCGCCCTGACTCCCCGCATATTTGCGTAAGTAACCACAGAATACAGCATGATTGGGTTATACCCGGTTCTTCCCTTATCTGAATAACAGGCCAGAAGGCCTGAAAAATCTAATTCCTCCATCACTTTTTTCAGGGTATAGACTGGATCGTCGTCGGGTAAACTCAATTCGAAGAAACTAGAAGAAACTGAAGTTGATTTTTTGTTGACCAATGTCAAAAAAGTCATTATAATAATCTTGTTTGAGCATAGTTCCATTATAACATGGAACGAAGAAAAGATGGTTGTCGTTAGCCATCTTTTTCTTTTTAATGGATAAAAATTTCAGGGGCAGGTGTGATCCTCATGGATCACACCTGCCCCTGTGTAGAGCTATCTATTTCCCGACAGCCCCTCCGTTTTATGTTTTAAAAAAATATAATCAGGCCTCCGCCACAGAGCGCACCACTGATTTCACAGCTCTTTCCAGGCGGACAATCATTTCATCTACATCCTCTTTTTCAATAACAAGCGGAGGTACAAAACGGATAATCTGACTTCCCGCGCTGATCAGCACCAGATGCTCCTCTAAAAGAGCCGTTTTCACCACCGGACCTGCCGGCATGGAAAGCTCCAGTCCCTGCATCAGACCCTTTCCTCTATGCGCTGCAACACAGTCCAGACGTCCTGCCAAAGCCTCCAGCTGCTCCCACAGATACTGTCCGATTTCCCGGACATGAGCCACCAGATTCTTCTCCTCAAACAATTCCAGAACCTTATCTGCTGCCGCACAGACCAGGGGATTTCCTCCGTAGGTTGTGCCGTGATCCCCCGGCTCCATAACCTTTGCAGCCGTGCCGCAGGCCAGAAATGCACCGATGGGAAGCCCGTTTCCCAGGGCCTTTGCCACTGTCATAACATCCGGCTTCACCCCGTATTCCTGCCATGCAAACATCGAGCCGCTGCGGCCCATTCCGCACTGAATTTCATCCAGAATCAGCAGCGCTCCATACTCGTCACAGAGACTGCGGACTCCCTTTAAAAACTCTTCTGTGGCCGGATAAATTCCGCCCTCTCCCTGGATCGTTTCCATAATAACTCCGCAGGTTTTTTCACTGAACAAAGCCTTTACACTGTCCAGATTATTGAATTCTGCAAACCGGATTCCCGGGATCAGCGGAGCAAACGGCTCCTGATAATGGTCATTTCCCGTAACAGAAAGAGAGCCCAGACTTCGTCCATGGAAGGAGTGCTTCATGGCAATAATCTCATAATCCTGCCCCATTCCCTTATTAAAAGCGTGGCGCTTTGCCACCTTTAAAGCTCCTTCTACCGCCTCCGTTCCACTGTTGGTGAAAAACACCTTATCCATACCGGAAACCTTCAAAAGCTTTTCTGCTGCGCCAATCGACGGTGCATTGTAAAACAGGTTTGAAGTATGGCACAGCTTATCCACCTGATCCTTGACCGCCTCCTGAAACTCTCTGCATCCGTATCCCAGGGCCATAACGGCAATTCCGGCTCCAAAGTCCAGATATTCTGTTCCGTCCGTATCATACAGATACACGCCCTCTCCCCGGTCAAACACCACCGGAAAACGGTTGTAAATTTTATACAGGGCATGCTCCGCCCGTTCCATATACTGTTCTTTTCCCATAGCACGCCTCCTTACTGAATTGCATGAAAATACCGCTCTGCCCCATTGGCAAACATCACCGTTCCGATTCCCTGATTCGTGAAAATCTCCAGAAGCAGACAGTGGGGAATCCGTCCATCCAGAATATGAACACGGGAAACGCCGTTTTCAATGGCATCGACACAGTTCTGAAGCTTCGGAAGCATGCCGCCTCCCAGCTGGCCTCCGTCTACAAAAGTTCTTGCCTCATCCACTGTCATTTCAGAAATCAGGGTACTCTTATCCTGAAAATCCCGGTACACGCCCTCTACGTCCGTCAAAAAGGCCAGCTTTTCCGCATGAACCGCTTTTGCAATGGCACAGGCCGCATCATCCGCGTTAATGTTGAAGCTCTGGAAATGATTATCAAAACCGATGGGACAGATAATGGGAAGAAAATCCTTTTCCAGCAAATCATAAATAATCTTCGGATTCACCTCTGTAATATTTCCCACAAAACCGATATCCTGACCGCCGGACAGCTTCTTTTCGCATTTTAACATCATTCCGTCCTTGCCGCTGATTCCCACAGCGTTCACCCCCAGCTCATTTACCAGCTGGACCAGGCTTTTATTCACTTTGTTTAATACCATTTCTGCAATCTCCATGGTATCCTCATCCGTCACCCTCAGACCATTGACAAACCGCGGCTCCATGCCCGCCTTGGACACCCAGCGGCTGATTTCCTTTCCTCCGCCATGAACGATAATCGGCTTAAAGCCAACCAGCTTTAACAGAACCACATCCTGAATCACCTGATACTTCAGATGCTCGTCAACCATAGCGCTTCCACCGTATTTGACAACAATAATCTTTCTGTTAAACCGCTGAATATAGGGCAGAGCTTCAATCAGAACCTCCGCCTTCTGCCGCTCAGTCAGCTGCTCCATATGCAGCTCTTCCTCTCTGTAATCTGTTTTCTTTCCGTTTTCCATCCTTATTTTTCTCCTCTGATACTCCCGTTTTTTCAGGTTTACGAACGATAATCTGCGTTAATTTTTACATAATCAAAGGTCAGATCGCAGCCCCAGGCCGTTGCTGTCTGATCTCCCATTTTCACATCAGCAACAGCCGTTACCTCCGGCTCGGAAAGGATCCTTGTAGCCTCCTCCTCACTGTAATCCAGAGCCACTCCATTTTCAATAATCTGAAGCTTTCCTGCTGCGCTTTCAAAGAACAGATCCACCTTTTCCGGGTCAAACTCTGCGCCGGAATAGCCCATTGCACAGAGGATTCTTCCCCAGTTGGCATCATGTCCGAAGATCGCCGCCTTTGTCAGATTGGAGGTAATCACAGACTTGGCCAGAGTCACTGCCTGCTGCTTGCTTTCTGCCCCGATTATCTTAACCTCAAAGAGAGCCGTGCATCCCTCTCCGTCTCCTGCCATTTTTTTTGCCAGAGTCTCATTGACCACATTCAGCGCCTGACAGAATGCGTAGTAATCCTCATTTTTCTCTGTAATAACCGGATTTCCCGCCATGCCGTTGGCCAGAAGGAGAACCGTATCATTGGTTGAGGTATCTCCGTCTACAGAAATCATATTGTAGGTATCCTTAATATCCTGACTGAGAGCCTCCTGCAGAAGTTCTCCGGAAATAGCCAGATCCGTTGTCACAAAAGCAAGCATGGTACACATATTGGGATGAATCATGCCTGAGCCCTTGCACATCCCGCCTATGGTTACTGTTTTTCCTCCTGCCTCAAATTCCACAGCCACTTCCTTTTTCTCCGTATCCGTTGTCATAATCGCCTTTGCAGCCTCAGTTCCGCTTTCCAGGGTGTCGGACAGAAGAGGCGCCATCATCCTGATTCCTGCCGTCAGACGGTCCATGGGAAGCTGCATGCCAATCACTCCGGTGGAGGCGACTAAAACGCCGTCCTCAGACACTCCCAGGGCCTCTGCCGCAGCCTGGGCCGTCGCTTTGCAGTAGCTGTAGCCCTCTGCGCCCGTACAGGCATTGGCAATTCCCGCATTGATCACAACGGCCTGGGCCTTTCCCGACTCCTTTACCAGCTTCTGATCCCATTTTACCGGAGCAGCCTTTACTACATTGGTTGTAAAGGTTCCTGCTGCCTGACATGGTACCCGGCTGTAAATCATAGCCATATCTTTTCTGTCCTTATACTTGATTCCGGCCGCTGCAGATGCTGCCAGAAAGCCTTTTGCAGCTGTTACGCCGCCTTCTGTTTTCTTCATTATCTTCTCACCCTCCTGATCCTTCCGAATATTTCTGCCGGAAACGCAGCTGTTCTTCTTTTACTGATTAAACCGGGTAATATTCTCCTCGTTCAGCACAAAATCATACACATTAAAATCCTCCCGCCTGGTCCAGCCCACACGATTCCAGAATTCGTTTCCAAGACTGTTGGACTTAAAGGCCACCAGGCTGACCTTATTGATCCCTTCTGCCCGCAGAGCCAGCATGGCAAAATGGGCCATTCTGTGTCCTACTCCCCGTTTCCGGTAATCGTCTGCCACACACACATGATAAAACGATCCGGTTCGTCCGTCATGACCGCAGAGAATACTTCCCACAATCCGTCCGTTCTGCTCCGCCACCACGCTGGTAGTGGGATTTCTTTTTAAAAACCGCTCCACTCCCTCTCTGGAGTCATCGATGGAACGGATTCCAAAGCCTGAAATCTGCATCCAGAGTTCATAAACTTTTTCATAATCCTCTATGGTCATCTCCCGGATATGTACACTCATGGTTCCTGCCATTGTTCCGAACCTCCCTACGGGAATACCGCAATCTGCCGAAGCCCCGTATTCTCCGGAAGTCCGAACATCAGATTCATATTCTGCATTGCCTGACCGGCTGCCCCCTTTACCATATTGTCAATGGCGCCCATCATAACAATCCGCCCTGTCCTGGGATCCGGCTGAAATGCGATATCTGCAAAGTTGCTGCCCTCAACCCATCTTGTCTGAGGTACCTGGCCCGGGTTCATCACCCGCACAAAATACTCGTTTTCATAATACTTATCGTAAACTGCCTTAATCTCCTCTGCCGTTGTCTCTCTGGTAAGAGAACCATAGGCTGTCACCAGAATCCCCCGGTTCATCGGAACCAGATGAGGAGTAAAGCTGACAGTCACAGGTCTGCCTGCCGCATAAGACAGCTGCTCTTCAATCTCCGGCGTATGACGGTGAGAAGCCACTCCGTAGGGCTTCATGCTTTCATTCACCTCACAGTACAGGCTGGGAACCTTGGCGCTTCTTCCCGCACCGGAGGTTCCTGATTTTGCATCAATAATAATCGTATCCGGATCAATCAGCCCTTCCTTTACCATGGGATACAGCGTTAAAAACGAACATGTGGGATAGCATCCCGGATTGGCTATCAGTCTTGCATTCTTTATTTTCTCCCGGTTAATCTCCGGCAGCCCGTACACAGCCTCCGGAAGAAACTGTGGAGTGGGGTGCTTCAGCCGGTACCACTGCTCATAAACGTCCACATCCTTAATCCGGAAATCGGCACTCAGATCGATAATCTTTGTTTTTGAAAGAATCTCCTCTGTCAGCTGGGATGCACAGAAGCCCTGGGGCGTAGCTGTAAATATCACATCTGCCATATCGGCCAGCTTTGCCATATCGTCATCCTGACACGGCTCGTCTGTCAGGTGAGACATATTTCTATAGATAGAAGAAAAATCCTCTCCCACATAGCTTCTTGATCCATACCACACAAGCTCCACATCCTCACGCTGCAGCAAAAGCCTCGCCAGCTCTGCTCCTGCATATCCGGTAGCTCCGATAATGCCTGCTCTTATCATAATTCTCTCCCTCTCTTATTTCCTTTTCTGAAATCATTCGCAAATTCTTTCTCGCATTGCAGTGATGTCTTGTGAAATTGCTTTGTTTCATTATAACCATTTTTCCCTTCCATGAAAAGAGTTTTTTTCAGGTTTTCGTAATTATACAGCTTGATTGAATATTATGCAATACTTTTTATAAAAATTCAAATAATGCTTGCATTTTTCGAAAAAGTGTTGTATATTTATGAAGTCATAAACATTTGATTACAAAAAATGAATCATATATGCTGAGGAGGATTATAATTATGAAAGAGAAAGTTGTACTTGCTTATTCCGGCGGACTGGACACTACCGCAATTATTCCGTGGCTGAAGGAAACCTTTGACTATGATGTTATCTGCTGCTGCATCGACTGCGGCCAGGGCAATGAACTGGACGGTCTGGAAGAGCGCGCAAGACTGTCCGGCGCTTCTAAATTATACATTGAAGATCTGGTAGATGATTTCTGCGACAATTACATTGTTCCCTGCGTTCAGGCCAATGCAGTCTATGAAAACAAGTATCTGTTAGGAACCTCTATGGCACGTCCGGCCATTGCCAAGCGCCTGGTAGACATTGCAAGAAAAGAGGGCGCTTCTGCCATCTGTCACGGTGCAACCGGAAAGGGAAATGACCAGATCCGTTTCGAGCTGGGAATCAAGGCCCTGGCTCCTGATATTAAAATCATTGCTCCCTGGCGTATGACCGACGTATGGACCATGCAGTCCCGGGAAGACGAAATTGAATACTGCAAGCAGCACGGCATTGACCTGCCCTTTGACGCAAACCACAGCTACAGCCGTGACCGCAACATCTGGCACATCAGCCATGAGGGCCTGGAACTGGAAAATCCGGCTAACGAGCCTAATTATGATGATCTTCTTGTGATGAGCGTAACTCCGGAGAAAGCGCCGGATAAGGCAGAATATGTAACCATGACCTTTGAAAAAGGCGTTCCCACCAGCGTCAACGGAGAATCCATGAAGGTTTCTGATATCATCCGCAAATTAAATGAGCTGGGCGGAAAACACGGCATCGGTATTATCGATATTGTAGAAAACCGTGTTGTCGGCATGAAGTCCCGTGGTGTTTACGAGACTCCTGGCGGAACCATTCTGATGGAGGCACATCAGCAGCTGGAAGAGCTGGTATTAGACCGGGCTACTATGGAAGTCAAGAAGGAAATGAGCAACAAGCTGGCTCAGATCGTATATGAGGGCAAATGGTTTACTCCTCTTCGTGAGGCTGTTCAGGCATTTGTAGAATCCACCCAGGAATATGTTACCGGTGAAGTTAAATTCAAACTCTACAAAGGAACCATCACCAAGGCCGGAACCACCTCTCCCTACTCTCTCTACAGCGAGTCTCTGGCATCCTTTACTACCGGAGATCTGTATGACCACCATGATGCAGACGGCTTTATCACTCTGTTTGGTCTTCCTCTGAAGGTTCGTGCTATGAAAATGGCAGAGCTGAAGAAAAATAATCAGAAATAACAATTCAGGACGGCGAAAGGATTGGAAGAAAAATTAGCGTCAAGCTTGCTTGTAAGCAAAATTTTCTTCCAATCCTCACATCGGAGGAATCTCCAATGCTTCTTGTCCGGCCAAGCCGGACAAGAAGATGCACCGTCCTGAACAGTTACAATAAACCAAACTGTGTTGGAAAGTAAAAACAAAACTCCCGCAGACTCCGGGTTATCTCCGGAATCTTCGGGAGTTTTTCTTTATAATTTTAATTTTCTGCTTCTTCCCTTCCGCTTCAGATAACGGATTCTGTAGTGCTCCGGGATCTGAGCCAGCACAATGGCCACAAATACCAGCACACATCCAACCAGCTCTCTGGCAGACAGCTTCTGTCCCAGAATCACCCAGCCTGCAAGCAGGGAAAAGACAGATTCCAGGCTGAGAATCAGAGATGCCACCGTGGGATCCACATTTTTCTGAGCTACAACCTGAAGGGTATAGGCTACGCCGCAGGAGAAAACTCCGGCGTAAAGAACCGGAGCCCATGCAGCCATAATTGCCTCCCAGGACGGCTTCTCATATAAAAACATGAGAATTCCGGAAATAATTCCCGCTGTAAAAAACTGAATGCAGGAAATCACAACACCGTCCGCCTTCGGAGAAAAATAATCAATGACCAGAATATGAACAGAGAAGCCAATGGCGCATAAAAATACCAGGAAATCTCCCCGTCCAATGGAAAATCCTTCTGTAATACATAAAAGATACATGCCCACTGCCGCAATTGCCACACTGAGCCAGGTATTCAAGCCTGTGCTTTTTCCCAGAAACAGCCCCAGCACCGGAACAATTACAATATAAAGAGCTGTAATAAATCCGGCCTTTCCCACCGTTGTCTGGGCAATTCCCATCTGCTGCAGGGTACTGGCCACACAGATTACAAGGCCGCAGCAGATTCCTCCGATAACTGCCATATGTCTCTGCTGCTGTCTTTGTCCCCTGCTTACATGTCCGTTTTCTCCCGCTCCGATACTCCGGAGAAAAAAGATACAGGGAATCAGCATCACTCCTCCGATCATAAAACGGCAGCAGTTAAATGTAAATGCTCCTACATAATTCATTCCCTCACTCTGTGCAACAAATGCCACGCCCCAGATCAGGCCGGTCAAAAGCAGCATTGCCTTGCTGCCTCCTGATTTTCTGTTTCTGTATTCCATACTTCTTTCCTCTTTACTTACCTTCTTTTTTCCTTACTTTTTTCTTTTATCTGCCCTCTTCAGTATACGCCTGAAAGCCTGAGCTTTCCATCCGGCTTCCATCCGGCAGAATCCACAAAGCCTCTGTCTTGTCCAAAGATTCAATCAGAGCCAGCCCCTCTTCCGGCTTCATATTGAATACGGCTGTAGACAGCGCATCCGCCTCTCCGCTGTCCGGTGAAAGGATGGTCACTGACTGATATTCATTCCAGGGCATCAGAAGTTCCGGATTGATAATGTGATGATAACGCGTTCCGTCTACCTCGTAAAACCGCTGATAGGTGCCGCTGGTAACAAGACACATATCCGTCAGATCCACAACCTGCACATAAGGATTTTCCGCTCCCGGATCCGGATTCTGAATTCCCACTCTCCAGGGCTTTCCATCTCCCCGGGAGCCGATGGTGACAACATTTCCGCCCAGACTTAAAAGAGCATTCGTCACCCCTGCCTCCCGCAAAGTATCAGCCAGTCTCTGCGCTGTGTAGCCCTTGGCCACTGCTCCTACATCCAGTCTCATCTCCGGATCCTCCAGATACACGGTTCCTGCCTGACGGTCCAGATGAATATCATGGATATCCATATGCTTTGCCGCTGATTCCAGTTCAGTCATGGAAGGCACCATGGGAAACTTTGATTCTCCCAGAGCCATTTCCCGGTAATCATGCCAGATCGAAAGCACGCTTCCCATCCCCACATGAACACCGCCCCCGGTCAGATCATACTCCTTTAAGGAAAATTCCAGAAGATCCAGAATATCCTCAGGAACCTCCACCGGAGACATTCCCGCATGATCATTGATGACCTTAATATTATTCACGCCCTCGTAGCTGTGATAAATATCATACAGCTGATGATACCTTTCCAGCTCACTGTGCACCAGCTGCTCCCATTCATCAAACTGCTCCTCATCATCTGCATAAATGGTAATGCTGGTTACGGTATCAAAATACGTCAGATACTGCACATCAAAGGGCTTTTGCTTCTTTCTGATTCCCGCTGTCCCGCAGCCGGCAGCAAGCCCTGAAAGAATCAGAACGGCAGCGGTCACCGCAAGCAGCCTCCAGCGTTTCAAAGGCATCTGCCACCTGTCTTTCCCTCGTCTTTTTACACCTTCCTGCATCTTTTACCTCTCTGTCCTGTAATCCTTCTGCTGCCTCATTCCCCTCTGTTTTGGAACACATAGCTTTTATGATAGCATAAAAAAAGGATGATGAAAAGTCCATCATCCTTTTTTCTTTTCTTATTCCTCAAACCCCACACTCTTTAAGAACCGGTCAAAGCCTTCCCGTCCCTCCGGTGTGCATTTGTAAACTCCCGCATCCTCCAGAACCCGGGCAAATACCTTGCCCACCTCATCCTGCAGGATTCCCGGAATTGTTTCTTTTGTTACTGTTTCATAATGAGGCAGGAACTCGTCCACCCAGTCAGCATGCTTGGTCAGAACCTCATTGCTGCGGATATCCTTTCCTTCCACAATATACTCGCCCAGAAGCGCCAGTTCATCCTTCAGACGGGATGGAAGCACGGCCAGTCCCATGACCTCAATCAGGCCGATATTTTCTTTCTTGATATGATGCAGCTCCTGATGAGGATGATACAGTCCCAGCGGGAATTCTTCTGTCGTAATATTGTTGCGCAGTACCAGATCCAGCTCATATTTGCTGCCGTTTTTTCTGGCAATCGGAGTAATGGTATTGTGCGGCTCTCCGTCTGTCTCTGCATATACAAAGGCCGCCTCGTCCGTATAGGCTCTCCAGGCGCCAAGCACCTTATCGCCCAGCTCAATCAGCTGATCCGGATCTTCTCCCCGCAGGCGGAGCACAGACATGGGCCAGCGGACAATTCCCGCCTCCACATCTTCAAAGCCCTTCATGGTGTAATATTTTTCCACCGGAGCCTTGGCCATGGCAAAGGTGTAATGGCCGCCCTGGAAATGATCATGACTTAAAATAGAGCCGCCAACTATGGGCAGATCCGCATTGGAACCCAGGAAATAGTGAGGGAACTGCTTTACAAAATCAAACAGCTTCACAAAGGTGGCCCGCTCAATCTTCATGGGCGTATGCTGTCCGTTAAACACAATACAGTGCTCATTGTAATATACATAAGGAGAATACTGGAATCCCCACTTGCTGTCATTTACCGTAATCCGGATAATCCGGTGATTGTTTCTCGCCGGGTGATTCAGTCTTCCTGCATATCCCTCATTTTCCATACACAGCAGACACTTGGGATAACCGCTCTGCTTTGCCAGCTTCGCCGCTGCAATCGCCTTGGGATCCTTCTCCGGTTTGGAAAGGTTAATGGTAATGTCCAGATCGCCGTAAGGTGTGCTTGTCACCCACTTCTGATCCCGGCACACCCGGTATCTGCGGATATAATCGGAATCCTGACTCAGCTTATAAAAATAATCTGTAGCAGCCTCTGCGCCCTGATTCTTATAAAGATCCCAGAATTTTGCAATCACCTCAGACGGTCTCGGCATCAGACAGTTCATCAGCTTCGTATCAAACAAATCCCGATAGCCAATGCTGTCCTCAATAATGCCCTGGCTGCAGGCATAATCCAGCAGTTCTTTTAAAATCGCTTCCAAATCCATGGAGCCGCTTTCCTCAGATGAGCCTTCTGTCTCCGCCGGCTCCTCGTATTCATCCAGACGCAGCGCTTCCAAAAGCTGATTGATCGCATAGGTTCTGTCATCTTCTGTAATCAGCCCGGTTTCCACACCATACTCCGCCAGGTTTCTAATCGCACTGTAAACCATACCTAAATACCCCTTTTCTTTTTCATTCCTATGGAATTTCTGTTTTTAGTATAACTCCAAACCGTCTTCAGATCTATACAATAATCTTTGAATTTCCTGGAAATTATCCTTCAGGGCCTTCTAATTCCAGCTTTTCACATAAGTATTCAGATTATGAACACAGTATTCATTATACGGATACTGATCCGTTGTCACATATCCTGCAGGCGCGTCGATCAGCTGCGGAATCCTGTTTACCAGAGTTGCGCAGGTCATCTCAACGGTAGCAGGGCGATTGACAGAAATCGTTGTCTCCGGCTCTCCCACCAGAGTCCAGTCATTCCGGTCAAACTCATCCGGCGCAAATACCTTGCCTACACACTCGGTTACAAGCGTAATTCCCTCTTCTGTCTCTGTAGTAACCACGGCCCTCATACCAGTCGGCTCACCGGCCTTGATTACAGCATTCAGGGTTTCGGAGAACAGATCCTCTGAATGGGTTGTTGGATAACATTTCTGAGTCTGCGAGGTAACATGCAGCTTCATCTTACTGCAAAGCCATCCGTTCTGATTCCACATATAGGAAGGAACGTATTGTCCGCTCTCCACCAGCTCCTTCAGCTCTTCTTCTGACATATGGTTAATATTTGCAATCTCTTTTTCAAACCGCTCCGGTGTAAATCCTGCCCCATGGCCTTCTGCCAGAGCAATTCCGTAATCCTCTACATTATACCAGCTGCTGCCCAGAATCTTCGTAATCTTAAAGGAGGATCCTGCCAGATTGGTAACCATGGTTCCCCATACCAGATCGCAGTAGCCTACGCCGGTCAGAGTACAGTTTCCTGCCTTCGCCAGTTCGTCCAGTCTGGCTGTCAGTGCCGGTGAAGAATTCCAGGGATACAGCGCCTCCTCACAGGTTGTAATCGCATTGATTCCATGCTTTGCACAGATTGTGAAAATATCCTCCAGCTCGGCAACCGTACTTCTTGTTGCAATAATGCAGACATCCGGCTTTAAAGCGCCCAGGATTTCTTCCGCCTTCTCTGCGGGAGAAATGCAGACTCCGGTTTTGGGATAATCCTCAGCAACAATCTCAGCTGCATCTTTTCCCAGTACAGCCGGATTAATATCAAAGGCCGCTGTCAGCTCTGCCCCCTTTTCAATGGCATAGCGGATCAAATACTTTGCCATCTTTCCGCATCCATACTGTGCAAACGTGATCTTTCTTTCCATACGAGAATCTCCTTTCTTTCTGTATGATATCCGAACAATAGGTATACCATCAGTATACACCAGAAGCCCCGTATCCAGTCAAGATTCTTTTTCTTTTATTTGCCCGTTTCAGACAGTTCCCAGATAGTTGATTCCCTCCTCCTCCAGAATCACCCTTTCTGTAAAAACCCGGGTCTCCTCCTGATATACATAATCACAGATTTCATATAATGCGGTTCTTGTGTCCCGAACAGTGATATGAAGACGGTTGTCTGTATCCATCCAGACATCTGCTTCCGGAACCCCCAGCTGAATCTTTTCATCCAACAGGACGTAAGCGCTTTCTGCAGTTTCTGCCTGAATCACAAAATGACAGGAATCATCCAGCATCAGCTCTCCATCCTCCACCATGTCCTCCTGTACATACAGCCCAAGCTCCCAGTTTTCCTCCCCGTGAGAAAAAGCAATGGTTCCATAGGGTTCCATCCCCTCCAGGGTTCTTTTCTCTGCTGAGATCTCTCTCTGACCTTCCGGAATCTCTTCTGAAAACTCCTGCAAAAGCTCATCCGCAGTTTCCTGAGATGTTTCCTGCAAAATCTCATCCGCAGTCTCCTGAGATGTTTCCTGCAAAAGCCCGTCCCCGGAAGCTGTGCTTTTTTCTGCAAATTCCTCTGCTGACATTTCTGTATGCTCTTTCGGGTTCGCCGCCTTCTCCATCTGGCATCCTGTCAGAATTCCTGCAGAAAACAAAACTGCCAGAAAACCTTTTTTCCAGATTCTCTGTTTCGCTGCCCTGTCTGTTTTTTTCTCCATAATCTTTTTATCAATATTCTTTTCACACATCATAAGTTTCTTCACCTTCCCTTCTTTTCTCTATCATATCATGCTCCCTTCCCTTATGCTTTACCCTTTCCTTACGATTCTATGTTATTTTCAGACAGGAATGTTTCCTATTACATGAAAAAGAAGCTCGCGAGCGAGCTTCTCCGCCTGCGGCGGG